>Ga0209369_1000075_pt1 | contig 240364 bp, 231 predicted proteins | sample EBPBio142010_DNA_FD_185865 | JGI IMG/M metagenome (GOLD analysis project Ga0209369, IMG submission 185865) | Wastewater treatment Type I Accumulibacter community from EBPR Bioreactor in Madison, WI, USA - Reactor 1_10/4/2010_ DNA (SPAdes)... | ecosystem: Engineered > Bioreactor > EBPR >... | reverse complement strand
GATCCGCGCCCACTGCGCCTCGTCCAGTTCGTAACGCTTCACACCCATCAAAGACCTCCACCAAAGCGGAGACCTATGAATCACGCATCAAGCAACACCGAAATCCCTGAATGTCGATTGAACCTAGCTCTCTTCGTCGGCCGCCATGCCCATCATGTGGAAGCCGGCGTCGACGTGGACGACTTCGCCCGTGGTGGAGAAGCCGAGGTCCGAGCACAGCCAGAGCGCACAACCGGCGACGCCTTCCATCGAGGTGTCCTCCTTCATCGCCGACATGGCGCGTCCTTGGGCGATCATGCCGCGACCGCCCGAGATGCCGGCCAGCGACAGGGTGCGCATGGCCCCCGCCGAAATGGCGTTGACGCGGATGCCCTTGGGTCCCAGGTCGCGGGCGATGTAGCGGGTCGCGGCCTCCAGCCCGGCCTTGGCCACGCCCATGGTGTTGTAGTTCGGAATGGCCCGCTCGGCGCCCAGATAGGTCATGGTGATCATCGAGCCGCCGTTCGGCATCAGCTTGGCGGCCCGCTTGGCCACGTCGACGAAGCTGAACACCGAGATGTTCATGGCCAGAAGGAAGCTGTCGCGGGTGGTGTTGTCGACGAAGGAGCCTTGCAGCTCGTTCTTGTTGGCGAAGGCCACCGAGTGGACGACGAAGTCGATGGTCCCGAAGGTCTTTTCCAGCTCGGCGAACAGGGCGTCCATCGAGGCGTCGTCGGTGACGTCGCAGGGGATGATGGCCTTGGCCCCGACGCTCTCGGCCAGCGGCCGCACCCGGCGCTCCAGCCCCTCGCCCAGATAGGTGAAGGCCAGTTCGGCGCCCTGCGCCGCCAATTGCTGGGCGATGCCCCAGGCGATGGAGTTGGCGTTGGCCACCCCCATGACCAGGCCCTTCTTGCCCTTCATCAGGGTTCCGGTCGGCATATTCCAGGCGGATTCGGCGGCCATGAGCGGTGTCTCCTATCGTTCGGGGCCGTTCTGGACGCTCGCGCCGTCCGGGGCAAGATCAGCGCCGCCGGTGGTCGCGCTCCAGGTCGCGCCGCAGGGCCTCTGCGTTACGGTTGACCCGGTCATTGGCGACGCCCAGCTCGCGAAGCTGCTCGACATAGGCGCGGAATTCCGGCTTCAGCCGACCGTTCTCCCAGGCGTCGGCATGGTCGGGATCCAGACCGAAGACACGGCTTTCCGTGACGGCGTTGTAACGACGGCGCCGGTCCCCGATGGAGTCCAGTTCGTTGTAGAGACCGGCCAGACGCCAGGCCAGATCCGGGTCCAGCGCGCGAAGGGCGCCGGTGGACATCAGCCCGTCCCAGGTTCGCGTCGGCGGCCCCTCGCCGCCCTCTTCGCGATAGACCGGCGGGTGCGGCTGCTCGCCCCGCGCCACGGCGGCGTCGAAGACCGCCAGCCGCTCGGCGATATCGGTGCTGATGTCGCGTCTATGGGTGGCGATATTGCCGAAGGTCTTGCCCACGGCGGCGATCACCGTGCGGCGAGGCGGCCTCTTCCGCATCCTGGCGGACGTTCTCAAGGGCGAAGGCGCCGGTGACGCCGACGACGACCAGTTCGAAAGTGAAGCGACCGATCAGGGCGCTGCGGCGATTCAGAAACGCTTTGAGTCGTCTGATCGTGCGGCCCATGCGCGCGCGCGCCGCGCCTTCTTGGTCGGTTGTGGGCGCAGGGGCCAGCGCGCCCTAGATCCGCGGCAGCCATATCCCCGTGATGGCGCCGAAGACCCCCAGGGCCGTGATCAGGGTCAGTATGACCAGCCCCGCGGCCATGGCGATGCGCCCTCCCATACCGGCGCCGCGCTGGGTGCGCAGATAGATTTCGTAGGTCGCCAAAGGGACCAGATACTGGGCATAGGCCCAGGTCAGGGTGAAAGGACCGTCCAGCGCCTTTCCGACGCCGACCGGCCCGCCATTGGCCAGAATCCACGCCATCATGCCGATGCGGAAAAACCAGACCCCGCTGACCGCCAGGAACAGGCGGGTGGCCCACCGGCGGTGAAGGTCGAACCGGCGCGCCAAGGCGTGACGCAAGGTCATGACCGCGAACCCCATGATCAGCAGGCCGTTGATCGAAATGGCGATGGCGTTGCTGATCGGACCCAGCACTCCCCGCGTCCAGACCATGAACAGGCCGCCCAGGCTGATGGTCACGGCGGTGGCCAGATAGACCCGGCCGTTCCAGCGGTGGAAACGCGGCCAGCGGCTGCGGATGGCGGGGATCAACTGGACTGGCCCGCCGAGGGTGATGACGAAGGCCAAAAACAGGTGCAGGGCCACCGCCGCATTGCCCACGGGATCGCCCGCCACGATCCCGTGGATCATCGTCTTGGTCCAGGCGGCGAAGTCGCCCCGCGCCGCGGCCCCGGCGTAGTGTGCGGCGATATAGATGGCGAAGGCCAGTTGGCCCGCGACGACGGTGGCGAACCAGAATACGGTCGACCCGCGCAGCAGGGCGTCGACGGCGGGCGAGGTTGCGCCGCGACCCGAAGCCCGTCCGTCCGTCATGCGCATCCCCTTCGACCTTTGCGTCAGGTCTAGGCGCCGCGCGTGGGCTTGCCCATGATCCTGGCCGTCAAAAGCTTGTCTCCTGGTAACAACGGACATCGTCTTGGCTGGATTCACGGTCGCTGCGGGGGTGGCGCGAGGTCTTCTCGACTACGCCGTCTCTCGCGGGGTCGATCAGACGGAACTGCTGGGCCGAGCGGGGTTGGATCTCGACGTCCTGGACGACCCCGATGCGCGCATCGGGTCCGAGACCTATGTGCGGCTGATGCGGGCCGGGCAGGCGCTGACGGCCGACCCGGCCCTGGCCCTGCATTGGGCCGAGGATGTCAACCTGGCCCGAATGTCGATCGTCGGCCTGTTGGGCGAAGCCTCCACGACGCTGCTGGAATCCTTCATGCAGGTGCGTCGCTATGGCCGACTGGTCACCGACCTGGACGAGGCCGACGAACGTTTCGACATGGTCCCCGACCCGGACGGCTGCGTCTGGAGCGTGGACCGGCGGCGCGATCCGAACGCCTTTCCCGAACTGACTGAAACGACCTTCGGCTTCATGGTCTGCGGTTCGCGCGTGGCGGCGCCGTCGACCTGGCTGAAGGCGGTGCACGTCACCCACCCGGCGCCCCCCTACGCCGCCGAATATGAGCGGGTGTTCGGGGTGCCGGTGACCTTCGACAGTCATTGGAACGCCTTGAAGAGCGATCCGGCCTTCCTGACCACGCCGGTCAATGTGCAGCCGCGTTATGTCTTTGGCGTGCTGAGCAAACACGCCGACGCCCTGATGCAGGGGCTGAGGTCGGCGAGCACGTTGCGCGGGCGGGTCGAGAACCTGATCCTGCCGATCCTGCATACGGGCGAAGTCGGCATCGACGCGGTGGCGGACGGGCTGGGGCTGAGCCGACAGACCCTGTACCGTCGGCTGAAGGCCGAGGACGCGACTTTCGAACAGGTGTTGGACGCCCTGCGTCACCGCCTGGCGCTGGATTATCTGCTCGGCGGGCGGGTGTCGGTGAACGAGACGGCCTTCCTGGTCGGATTTTCGGACGCCGCCGCCTTCTCGCGCGCCTTCAAACGCTGGACGGGCCAGACCCCACGCGAGGCCCGACAGACGGCGCGCGACGCCTGACCGACAGGTTGCGCCGTCATTAACCAGGAGCGCTCACCACGATTTAAGCCGCTGGGTCCATGATCGGGTCAATCGACATGGACGGAACCGCCCAATGACTCGCTTTCTGCAACGCTTCGCCGCCGATGAGCGCGGCGCCACGGCCATCGAATATGGTCTGATCGCGGCCCTGATCGCCGTGGTGATCATCTCGGCCGTGACCGCGCTGGGTTCGACCCTGAAGGTCAAATTCAATCGCGTCGTGACCGGCATGGGCGGCACAGCGGGGGCCTGACCCCCCTCTGAGCCTCTCGGCAAGACGAACGAGATCGCGCCCTGTCGGACAAACGTTCGGCGGGGCCGGTCACGGTTCGGCGGTCAGACCTTCGACAGGATCAGGGTCCCGTTGGTGCCGCCGAAGCCGAAGCTGTTGGACATGACGTGCTTCAGTTCGCCGTCGTGGCGTTGGCGCAGGATCGGCATTCCCTCGAACTCGGGGTCGAGGTTTTCGATGTGGGCGCTCTCGCAGGCGAAGCCGTGTTTCATCATGAGGAGGCAGTAGATGGCCTCCTGAGCGCCCGCCGCGCCGAGGCTGTGGCCGGTCAGGGACTTGGTCGAGGAGATCATCGGCAGGTCGCCGCCGAAGACATTGCGCACCGCCCCCATCTCCTTGGAATCGCCGACCGGGGTCGAGGTGCCGTGCGGGTTCAGATAGTCGATGCGCGGGTCGCCAGCCATCTTGAGGGCCAGTCGCATACAGCGCTCGGCGCCTTCGCCCGAGGGGGCCACCATGTCATAGCCGTCCGAGTTGGCGGCGTAGCCGGTGACCTCGGCGTAGATGTGGGCGCCGCGCGCCACGGCGCGTTCGTATTCCTCCAGCACCACGATGCCCGCGCCGCCAGCGATGACGAAGCCGTCGCGGTCCTTGTCATAGGCGCGCGAGGCGACCGAGGGCGTTGCGTTGAAGTTGGACGACATGGCGCCCATGGCGTCGAACATATTGGACATGGACCAGTCGATGTCCTCGCAGCCTCCGGCGAAGACCACGTCCTGCTTGCCCCAGGCGATCTGTTCGGCGGCGGCGCCGATGCAGTGGGCCGAGGTCGCGCAGGCCGAGGAGATCGAATAGTTGATCCCCTTCAACTCGAACCAGGTGGCCAGCACGGCCGAGGGACCCGAGGCCATGGCCTTGGGCACGGCGAACGGGCCGATGCGCTTGGGCGAGCCTTTCTCGATCGTGGTCTGGGCCGCTTGCAGAATGACCTGGGTCGAGGGACCGCCCTCGCCGACGATCAGGCCGATGCGCTCGTCCTTGATCTCCTCGGGGGTCAGGCCGGAATCCTTCAGCGCCTCTTCGAAGGCGATGTGGCCCCAGGCGGTGCCGTTGGCCAGGAAGCGGGCGGCGCGGCGATCCACCTTGTCGGCCCAATCCTCGGCCGTCGCGCCCATGGACGGCGGCGCCCAGACCTGGCTGCGGAAGCCGTGGGTGATGTGGTCGGGGGCGGATCGCACGCCCGACCTGGCCTCGCGCAGGGAGGCCGCGACCTCGTCCTGGCCCGTGCCTATGGAGGAGACGATGCCTAGTCCGGTGACGACGACACGCCGCATGGAGAAACCCTCTTAGTTCGTGTTCGCAGTCTAGGCTCAGTCGCCGACGGGTTCGGCGCCGTCTTTCGTCGCACCGAACAGGCCGACGCGCATATCGGTGGCGGTGTAGATGACCTCGCCGTCGGCCTCCAGCACGCCGTCGGCGATGCCCATGACCAACCGACGGTTGATGACCCGCTTCAGGTGGATCTTATAGACCACCTTCTTGATGTTCGGCTGGACTTGACCGGTGAATTTCACCTCGCCGACGCCCAGCGCCCGGCCTCGGCCCGGCCCGCCGATCCAGCCCAGGAAAAAGCCGACCAACTGCCACATGGCGTCCAGGCCCAGGCAGCCGGGCATGACCGGGTCGCCGATGAAGTGGCATTGGAAGAACCAGAGGTCGGGATGGATGTCCAACTCGGCCTCGACATAGCCCTTGCCGTAGTCGCCGCCTTCGGCCGAGATCTGGGTGATCCGGTCGAACATCAGCATGGGCGGGGCCGGTAGCTGGGCGTTGCCGGGTCCGAACAGTTCGCCTCGGCCCGAGGCCAAAAGTGCGGCGTGATCGAAGGACGAGGGATATCGCGACGTCTGGGTCAAGCGCGGGCGCTCCGGTTGTTCGGTAGCGGCCTACACGCTCGCGGCGGGCGGCTCAACAGACGTACGAATCTCCCTCCCCATTTTGGGGAGGGCGGCGCGAAGCGCCGGGCGGGGAGGGCGCGGCGACATACGCACCGAGCCTGACGTGCCGAAGCGCCCCCGCCCGTCTTCGCCTGCGGCTCAGACACCCTCCCCCGCAGGGGAGGGGAAAACCGAGTTCAGACCAGGGCTTTCAGGCGGTCGACCAGATCGGTCTTCTCCCACGAGAAGCCGCCGTCGGTCTGGGCGTCGCGGCCGAAATGGCCGTAGGCGGCGGTGCGGGCGTAGATCGGACGGTTCAGGCCCAGGTGCTGACGGATGGCGCGCGGGGTGGCGCCGCCGATCATCGCGGGCAGTTCGCGTTCCAGAACGGCCTCGTCGATCCTACCGGTGCCGTGCAGGTCGACGTGAACCGACTGCGGCTCGGCCACGCCGATGGCGTAGCTGAGCTGGATGGTGCAGCGGTCGGCCAGGCCCGAGGCGACCACATTCTTGGCCAGGTAGCGGGCGGCGTAGGCGGCCGAACGGTCGACCTTGGTCGGGTCCTTGCCCGAGAAGGCGCCGCCGCCGTGCGGGGCCGCGCCGCCATAGGTGTCGACGATGATCTTGCGCCCGGTCAGGCCGCTGTCGCCGTCCGGCCCGCCGATCTCGAAGATGCCGGTCGGATTGATGTGCCAGACCGTCTCATTGGTGATGAAGCCCTTGGGCAGGACGGCCTCGACCACCGGCTTGACCACGGCGGCCACCTCGGCCTGGGTCTTGCCCTTGGCGTGTTGGGTCGAGACGACGATGGACGTCGCGCGCACGGGTTTGCCGTTCTCGTAGAACAGGGTGACCTGGCTCTTGGCGTCCGGCTCCAGGATGGTGCCGCCCGCGTGGCGAAGATCGGCCAGCTTCTTCAGGATCGAGTGGCTGTAGGCCAGGGTCGCCGGCATCAGCTCGGGCGTCTCGTTGGAGGCGTAGCCGAACATGATGCCCTGGTCGCCCGCACCCTCGTCCTTGGTCTCGGTGGCGTCGACGCCGACCGCGATGTCGGCCGACTGGCCGTGCAGATGGTTCTTGAACTTGAGGCTTTCCCAGTGGAAGCCGTCCTGTTCATAGCCGATGTCGCGCACGACCTTGCGCACGATGGCTTCGATCTCTTCGGCCACGCCCGGCTCCCAGTCGTCCTTGTCGCCGTTCCACACGCCCTTGCCGCGGATCTCGCCGGCCAGGACCACGCGATTGGTGGTGGTCAGGGTCTCACACGCCACCCGGGCCTCGGGATCGCGGGCCAGGAAGAAGTCGACGACGGCGTCGGAGATCTGGTCCGCGACCTTGTCGGGATGGCCCTCGGAGACGCTTTCCGAGGTGAAATGGAAGGAGGTGCGGGACAAGGGGACGGCTCCTGAAGCGGGAAGGCCGCCAGACATATAAAGATATGCTTATATGTTCAAGAGAGCCTTGCGAAGGCGGGGCCTGGCCCGACGAAAAATCGAGTCCATTGAGTCTATCGGGCCTGTCGAGTCTTGAGCCGCGGCTCCTCCCGAAACCGTATCCAAGCCCATAGCGCACGTCTGCGCCGGAGGCGGACGCAGAGAGCCGGGACCCCCTGTTTAGACGCGAATGTCCAGGAGCGCGCCTGGACGCTGTTCGCGGCGGGGTTCCGTTTCCGCCGCCGGGGCGGCGTTCGGCGCGGCGGCGGGAGCCTGCGCCCGGTCCAAGGCGGCCCGGAAGAAGGCGGCCTGCGCGGCCTTGGCGCCCGCCGACACGGGGGCGGTCGGAAGCGGCGTCATCGGCAGATCGGGGCGCACGGCGGTCATGCCCGGAAGGTTAACGCCCGTGGTTTAAGAAATCCTAACGGACCTCAATTCGGCCCGCGCTCAGGCGGCTCAGCCCTCTCGGCCCGACGTGGGCTGGGCGCTCGGCAAGGGGCGCGGCGGCGTCTGGATGGCGGCGGCCAGCCGGTCGGCCTCGGCCGGGTCGATCAGGGGACCGGACGCCTTGGCCACCACCTTGCCCATGGCGTCGACGGCGAAGCTTTCGGGCACGCCCGATACGCCCAGGTCCAGCCCGGCGCGCCCCTCGCGGTCGACCAGAATCATGCGGTACGGATCGCCCAGCTCGTCCAGGAAGGCGCGGGTGGCGACCGGATCGTCCTTGTAGGCGATGCCGACCACGGGCACGCCCTGGGCCTTGAGCCGCATCAGTTGCGGGTGCTCGGCCCGGCACGGAGCGCACCAACTGGCGAAGACGTTGACGATCATCGGCCGGCCGACGCCCGAGGTCTTCAGGTCCACCTGGCCCGGCCCGGCCGCATCGCCGGTCAGGATCGGCAGGACGGTCTCGGGAACGGGCTTGCCGACGATGGCGTCGGGTTTGAAGGCCGGGTCGCGTTTCAACGACCAGCCCACGAACAGAACCGTCAGGGCGACCAGGATCGCCAAGGGGATCAGGGCGAACCAGCGGTTCATCGATCGCCGCCCTCGGCCGCCTTCAAGGCCCGGTCCCAGCGGCGGGCCGCAATCAGGGTGCGCGCCGCCACAGCGCCCAGCACCAGGGCGGTGATCCCCCAGGCGGGCCAGACGAAGGCGGCGTAGGGCGTCATGTCCAGGTCCAGCACGATCTCAGGCCTCCATCGCGGCGCGGGCGCGCAGGGTCATGACGCGGCGGCGCGTCACCACGGTGCGGATGGCCGTGATCCAGATCGCGGCGAACAGCATCCCATAGGCGGCCATCATGGTCAGCAGCGGCCACAGATAGGCCGGGTCCAGGCTCGACCCCCCGGCACGCAAAAGGGAGGCGGGCTGATGCAGGGTGTTCCACCAATCGACCGAGAATTTGACGATCGGCAGATTGATCAGGCCGACCAGGGCCAGCACCGCCGCCGCGCGTGCCGCCTTCTGCTCGTCGTCGATCGAGGCGCGCAGGGCCATGTAGCCGAGGTAAAACAGGAACAGGACCAGGACGCTGGTCAGCCGCGCGTCCCAGACCCACCAGGTCCCCCACATCGGCTGGCCCCACAGGCTGCCGGTGATCAGGGCCAGGGCGGTGAAGGCCGCGCCCGGCAGGGCCGCCGCCCGCGCCGCCGCGTCGGCCAGGGGGTGACGCCAGATCAGGGCGAACAGGCTGGACACGCCCAGGGCCGCATAGGCGCCCAGACCCATCGTCGCGGCGGGGGCGTGGACGAACATGATCCGCACCGTGTCGCCCTGCTGATAGTCGGCGGGCGCGGCGAAGGAGAGCCAGGTTCCGGCCGCCAGCAGCCCGACGGCCGCCAGCCACAGCACCGGCTGGAGCGGCCGGGTGAAGGCCATGAACTTTTGCGGATTGGCGAGACCGAACATCGAGCGCTCCCTTACCGGCCCTTGTAGCAATGCGCCATGCCGCGCCTCATCCTTGCGCGTTGCGAATGGCCGCGGCCCCCGCGAAGGGCGTGATCACGGCGGCGAACAGCACATAGGCGGCCAGCAGAGCCGTGGCCGGCCAGGGGTCGGCGCCGTCGGCGGCGCGGGTCAGGGCGCCCGAGCCGAACACGACCGGCGGAATATAGAGCGGCAGCACCACCACGGCGATCAACAGACCCCCGCGCTTGGACCCCAGGGCCAGAGCTGCGCCCAGCGCCCCGGTCAGCGCGAAGCCCAGGCTTCCGATCAGGGCGGTCAGGGCCGTCAGCGGCGCTAGGGCCACCGGCAGACCCAGGGCGATCGCCGCCACCGGCGCGGTCAGGGCCAGGGGAACGCCGACGGCCAGCCACTGAGCCTTGGCCTTGGCCACGACCACCAGCTCCAGCGGCGCCGATCCCAGGGCGATCAGGTCCAGCGCCCCGTCTTCGAAATCGCGCTCGAACAGGCGTTCCAGCGACAGGGTCGAGGCCAGGGCCAGGGCTAGCCAGGCCACCCCGCCCGACAGGGGCGTCAGCGCCTCGGGCGAGCCGCCGACCGTCAGCGGCACCAGGGCCGTCAGGGTCAAGAAGAAGGCGCAGGCCAGCAGCGGCCCGCCGCCGCCCGCCCAGGCCAGGGCCAGCTCGCGCCGCCACAGGATCGTCAAGGCCTTCACGCCAGCCCCCCCAGATCCAGCGATACGCCCGGGATCGGCAGGGGGTCGTGCACGGCCGCCACGATCAGGCCGCCGCCCGCCAGGTGGTTGTTCAACGCCTCGCCCAGAACGGCGCGCCATTTGACGTCCAGCGGCGCGAACGGCTCGTCCAGCAGCCACAGGGTGCGCGGCGCCGCCAGCAGCCGGGCGAAGGCCAGGCGCCGTCGCTGGCCCGCCGACAGTTTGCGCACCTCCAGGTCCAGCAGGGGGGTCAGTCCCAGCCGTTCGGCCGCCGCCGCGATCCCGGCGTCGTCGGCGCCCAAGAATCGAGCCTGAAAGGCCAGTTCGTCGCCCGCGCGTCGGCCGCCCTTCAATCCGTCCAGATGGCCCAGAAGATGCACCTGGGTTCCGCGCGCCGTCTCCGGCTCCAGATCGCCGAAACGGACCGCGCCGGCGTCCGGCCGGATGAAGCCCGCGATCGTGCGCAGCAGCGAGGTCTTGCCCGCGCCGTTGGGGCCGGTCAGGACCAGCGCCCGCCCGGCCGGAAGCGTTGTCGTGAGGTCGCGGAACAGCACCCGCTCGCCGCGCCGCACCGTCAGGCCCTCCAGGGTCAGGGACGCGATCATCGCCGCAACCCATTGAGAATCATTCGCAGTTTCTCGCGAACGTGGACGCGCGGCGCGACCCTCGCTATATGCGGCGTCGCCGCAGCGGACGTTCCGCGCGCGCGCCGGGGACCTGTGCGCCCCGTCGTCTGTCGCGCGAACGTGCAACCGGATGGCCGGGCGGCGAACACCAGAGGAACCCTCTCCATGCCGTCAATCGACAGCCTTTCCACCCGGCGCGATCTCTCCGTCGGGCGCAAGAAATACGCCTATTACAGCCTTCCGGCCGCCGAGGAAGCGGGTCTGACGGGGATTTCTCGTCTGCCGCGCTCGATGAAGGTGCTGCTGGAGAACCTGCTGCGCAACGAAGACGGGGTCTCGGTCAACGATGCGGACCTGAAGGCCCTGGCCGCGTGGCTGGAGAACAAGGGCGCCGTCGAGCACGAGATCGCCTTCCGTCCGGCCCGCGTGCTGATGCAGGACTTCACCGGCGTGCCCGCCGTGGTCGATCTGGCCGCCATGCGCGACGCCATGACGGCCCTGGGCGCCGAGGCCGACAAGATCAATCCGCTGAACCCGGTCGATCTGGTCATCGACCACTCGGTCATGGTCGATCATTTCGGCGACGCCAAGGCCTTCACCCAGAACGTCGAGCGCGAATACGAGCGCAATATCGAGCGTTACCGCTTCCTGCGCTGGGGGTCGTCGGCGTTCAACAATTTCCGCGTCGTGCCGCCCGGCACCGGCATCTGCCACCAGGTCAATCTGGAGAACCTGGCCCAGACCGTCTGGACCGCCGAGGAAGGCAAGAAGACCGTCGCCTATCCCGACACCGTCGTCGGCACCGACAGCCACACCACCATGATCAACGGCCTGGCCGTGCTGGGCTGGGGCGTCGGCGGCATCGAGGCCGAGGCGGCCATGCTGGGCCAGCCGATCCCGATGCTGATCCCCGAGGTCATCGGCTTCCGCCTGACCGGCGCCCTGCCGGAAGGGGCCACGGCCACCGACCTAGTACTGACCGTCACCCAGATGCTGCGCAAGAAGGGCGTGGTCGGCAAGTTCGTGGAGTTCTTCGGTCCCGGCGTCACCGCCCTGACCATCGAGGACCAGGCCACCATCGCCAACATGGCCCCGGAATACGGCGCCACCTGCGGCTTCTTCCCGGTGTCGCGGGCGACCATCGACTATCTGACCGCCACCGGCCGCGACAAGGCGCGGGTGGCCCTGGTCGAAGCCTACGCCAAGGCCCAGGGGTTGTGGATCGACGAGGAGTCGGAAGACCCGGTCTTCACCGACGTGCTGGAGCTGGACGTGTCGACGGTGGTTCCGTCGCTGGCCGGTCCCAAGCGTCCGCAGGACCGCGTGCTGCTGACCGAGGCCGCCTCGGCCTTCCAGAGCGCCCTGGCCGACACCTTCGCCCGCCCGGCCGACGCCCCGCGCGCGGCCGTCGAGGGTGAGAAATTCACCGTCGGCGACGGCGACGTGGTCATCGCCGCCATCACGAGCTGCACCAACACCTCCAACCCCTCGGTCCTGATCGCGGCGGGACTGGTGGCGCGCAAGGCCAACGCCCTGGGCCTGAAGGTCAAGCCGTGGGTCAAGACCTCGCTGGCCCCCGGGTCGCAGGTGGTCACCGACTATCTGACCGACGCTGGTCTGCAAAAGGACCTGGACGCCCTGGGCTTCAACCTGGTCGGCTATGGCTGCACCACCTGCATCGGCAACTCCGGCCCGCTGCCGGAGGCCATCTCCAAGGCCGTCAACGAAAACGATCTGGTCGCCTGCAGCGTGCTGTCGGGCAACCGCAATTTCGAAGGCCGCGTGAACCCCGACGTGCGCGCCAACTATCTGGCCTCGCCGCCGCTGGTGGTGGCCTACGCCCTGGCCGGTTCGATGAACATCGACCTGGCCACCCAGCCGATCGGCCAGGACAAGAAGGGCAAGGACGTCTTCCTGAAGGACATCTGGCCGACCAGCAAGGAGATCGCCGACATCCAGAAGAAATCGGTCACCCCGGCCATGTTCGCCAAACGCTACAAGGACGTCTTCAAGGGCGACAAGCACTGGCAGTCGATCGCGGTGGAGGGCGGCCAGACCTATGCCTGGGACGACGCCTCGACCTATGTGCAGAACCCGCCCTATTTCGACGGCCTGTCGATGACGCCCACGCCGGTGACCGACATCGTCGAGGCCCGCATCCTGGGCATCTTCGGCGACTCGATCACCACCGACCACATCAGCCCGGCCGGTTCGATCAAGAAGGCCTCGCCCGCGGGGGTCTATCTGACTGACCACGGCGTCGATGTGCTGGACTTCAACAGCTACGGCGCGCGCCGAGGCAACCACGAAGTCATGATGCGCGGCACCTTCGCCAACATCCGCATCCGCAACAAGATCACCCCTGACATCGAGGGCGGGGTGACCCGGCATTTCCCGTCGGGCGACACCATGTCGATCTATGACGCGGCGATGAGGTATCAGTCGGAAGGCCGTCCTCTGGTGGTGTTCGCGGGCAAGGAATACGGCACCGGCTCGTCGCGCGACTGGGCGGCCAAGGGCACCCGTCTGCTGGGCGTGCGCGCCGTCATCGCCGAAAGCTATGAGCGCATCCACCGCTCCAACCTGATCGGCATGGGCGTGGTGCCGTTGCAGTTCAAACAGGACGGCTGGACCAAGCTGGGCCTGACCGGCGAGGAGATCGTGACCATCCGCGGCCTGACCGACGCCAACGTCGGCCGCCTGAAGCCGCGCCAGGACCTGTGGGTCGAGCTGTTCCGCCCGTCGGACGGCAAGATGGCCCGCTTCCCGGTCCGCTGCCGCATCGATAACCAGACCGAGCTGGACTATCTGAAGGCTGGCGGCGTCATGCCGTACGTGCTGCGCAACCTGGCCGGCGGCGCTGTGGAAGCGGCCGAGTAGGCGGCCTCAAGCCGCGAGCGTCCGCGACGCGAGCGTAGGCCAGACAGAACGGCCTCAAGCCGCGAGCATCCGCGACGCGAGCGTAGGCCAAACAGGAATGGGCCGGTGGAGCGATCCACCGGCCTTTTCTTTTATCGTCATCCTCCGGCGAGCGTAGCGAGACCGGGGGACCTAGCGGCGCCGGAGCGAAGCGAAGCCGATGCGTCCTGAAGCCGGGTGTGTGACAGGGCGGCGGCTTCGCGTCGTGCGCCTATTCCAGCGTCATGGCCTCGGCCAGCAGTTTGGCTTCGGCGGCGCGGGACGACCCGGCGCGCCAGGCCACGACGATCTCGCGGTTCGGCGGCGAGCCTTTCTTGCGGCCCTCGATACGGCGCACGGCGACCGCGGGGGTGCTGGCCAGGCCCGCCTTGACCGCCATTTCGGGCAGGAAGCTGACGCCCAGGCCCGAGCCGACCATCTGCACCAGGGTGTGCAGGCTGGTGGCGGCGAAGACGTCCTCTCCGCGCGGAGCCTCCAGGTCGAAGGCGGTCAGGGCCTGGTCGCGCAGGCAGTGGCCGTCCTCCAGCAGGATCAGGTCGGCGGCGTCCAGGGCGCCCGGCTTCAGCACCTCGGCCTGGGCCAGCGGATGGGCGGCGGGGGCGGCGGCCAATATCTCGTCGAAGCCGATGCGGGCGTGGCGCAGACCCGGCGTGTCATAGGGCAGGGCGATGACGGCCGCGTCGAGATGCCCGGCCTTCAGCGCCGCGACCAGGCGCGGGGTCAGATCCTCGCGGATGAACAGCCGCAGGTCGGGATAGGCCGTCTTCAGGCCTGGCAGTTTGGCGGGCAGCAGGAAGGGGGCGATGGTCGGGATGACGCCCAGGCGAAAGCGGCCCGACAAGGGCTTGCCCGCGTTCCGGGCCGCCTCGACCATGTCCTCGGTGCGGGCCAGCACGTCCTCGGCGCGGACCACGGCCTCTTCGCCCACGGCGGTCAGGATGACGGCGCCGCGCGTGCGCTCCACCACCGGGGCGCCCAGAATTCGCTCCAGTTCCTGGATGCCGGTCGATAGGGCCGGTTGGCTGACGTGCGCCGCCTCGGCCGCGCGACTGAACGAGCCGTGCTCGGCGAGCAGTTTCAGGTATTGGAGTTGGCGAAGGGTGGGCAGCATCGGCACAGGTTAGCAACGGACTTCACATAAGTCCAGATTATCGAAAACCTCACAACGATCCATTTGACTTTCTGATCGGAAGGGATCATCAGGGCGCCAAGGCAGCGGTTCCTCCCCGTTCCGCCGCCGACGGTTCACATCCTTTGCAGAATGGAGACGGCAATGCTCGGCGTTGGCGAACGGCTTCCTGAATTCAAGATCATCGGCGTCAAGCCGGGCTTCAACAACCACGAGGAAAACGGCGTCTCGGCCTTCGAGGCCGTGACCAGCGACAGCTTCCCCGGCAAGTGGAAGGTCATCTTCTTCTATCCGAAGGACTTCACCTTCGTGTGCCCGACCGAGATCGCCGAATTCGCGCGCCTGGGCCGCGAGTTCGAGGACCGCGACACCGTGGTTCTGGGCGGTTCGACCGACAATGAGTTCACCAAACTGGCCTGGCGTCGCGACCACGCCGACCTGAACAAGCTGCCGATCTGGCAGTTCGCCGACAACGGCGGCAAGCTGGCCCGCGCCCTGGGCGTACTGGACGAGAATGAAGGCGTGGCCCTGCGCGCCACCTTCGTGGTCGATCCGCACAATGTGATCCAGCACGTCTATGTCACCAATCTGAACGTGGGCCGCGCCCCGGCCGACACCCTGCGGGTCGTCGACGCGCTTCAGACCGACGAACTGTGCGCGTGCAACCGCCCGGTCGGCGGCGAAACCCTGGCGGCGTAAGTCCGCGAGTGAAGAGTGAGTGAAGGGGTGAACCGGCGGCGACGTCGGCTCACTCCCGCTCACCAGCACTTTCCACCCATCCCCTGTTCGGAGTCTCCATGTCCATCGACGCTCTGCGCGACCTGATCCCGTCCTACGCCAAGGACATCTCCCTGAACCTGTCGTCCCTGGCCAATGAGACCCTGCTGAGCGACCAGCAGAAGTGGGGCTGTTTCGTCGCCTGCGCCCATGCGGTCGGAACCCCGTCGGTGGTGCGCCGGATCGAAGCCGCCGCCGCCGAAGCCGGACTGTCGCCCGAAGCCGCCGATGCGGCCCGCGCGGCGGCCGCCATCATGGGCATGAACAACATCTATTATCGCGCCCTGCACCTGATGAAGAATCAGGAGTATGCGACCCTGCCGGCGCGTCTGCGCATGAACGTCATCGGCAATCCGGGGGTGGCCAAGGTCGATTTCGAACTGTGGTGCACGGCGGTGTCGGCCATCAACGGCTGCGGCGCCTGTCTGGACGCCCACGAGGCCGAGCTGAAGACGCACGGCGTAGCCAATACCGCCATTCAGGCGACCCTGCGCATCGGCGCGGTGGTCCACGCCGCCTCCAAGGTCATCGCCTCGGCCGAGGCGGTGGCGTCCTAACCCGTAAAGGTCGGGGCCTGGGTGATCAGCCTCTTGGGCGCCTGGGCGCGATAGCTCTCGTCGATCCAGGCGCGGAACAGGGCCATGGGGTCGGCGACCGTCGCGGGCCATTGGGCCGTGACCCAGCCGCTCTTGCCCAGCCCATAGGCCGTGGGCGTGGTGAAGCCCATGTCCAGAGCCTCGGGCGCGCTGAACGGCAGTTTGACCGACAGGCTGAACGGCTCGCCCGCCTTGCTCAGATAGGCGAAGGTCTTGTCGCGCACGGCCAGGTCGGCGTGGCCCGGCCACGGACTTTTCAAACTCACCTCGGGATAGGTCAGTCCGAAGGCGCGCAGGGCCTCGGCGGCGGTCTTGGGGTCGGGCGTCATGACGTGGGACCTGTCGGCGGCGCCTCGCCGTATTCGAGGTAATGCATCCAGCGCTGGAAGCCGGTCGCCATGACCCGGTCCACGCTGTCGGCCATGGCGCCCAGGCCCGGTCCCTCGACCACGAAGGTCCAGGTCGGCCGCCAGCCCCGGTTCGCGGCGGGCCAGGTGACGCTCAGTTCCGCCTTGGCCGCCTTGCCGCGCAGGGGACCGAACGGGGCGTCGAAGACGATGCGATCGGCGGAGACCGAAACGGTGCGCCCATGGTCGAAGGCGGGATTGTCCGGCAGCCTTTCGCACCAGCAGCCGCCTGGCGTCAGGTCGAGACTGAGATTTTTCGAGTCGCCGCTGTAGGTATGGGACGACTCCCACCATTCCGGCAGGGCTTGAAGAGCGCCGGGGATGTCCGCCGGATCGATTTCGGCCCCGACGGCGAACATCAGGGTGAAGCTGTCCGCACTGCGCGACACGACCTCGGCGTGCGCGGGCGCGGCGGCGAAAAGGATGGCGGCGGCCAGAAAGCTGCGGATCATGCTGTCCCTCCGGCCGTGATGAGCGCCCGGGCGGGCGCGGTCGTCAAGCCGCCGTGAAAGTCAGGGGCGCGCCCCAGAACTGGGCGACCAGATCCGACTGCGGTCCCGGCGTCCCGGTGGTCAGGAAGTCGCGGCGGCCAGACGACCCCAGGTCGTATTCGCCGTGGCGTTCGAAATACCGCTCCAGGGCGTCGGCGACGGCGCTGGGCTGATGGATCACCGATGTGCCCTGGGGCAGGGCGGCGGCGAACAGATCGGCTACGATCTCATAATGGGTGCAGCCCAGGATGGCCTTGTCCGGGTGACGTCCGACGCGGCGGCGCAGGGCGTCGACGTGTTCGTCGACCACCACCTTCAGCTCTTCGGCCGAGGCGCCCAGTTCGATCAGACCGGCCAGGCCGGGGCAGGGTTCGGAAAAGACCGCCAGATCCTCGCGCCGCTTGTCGATCTCGATCTCATAGACCCGGCTCATGGCCGTGGCGGCGGTGCAGAAGACGCCGGTGATCTCTATGGCCTCGATCTTCTGGCCCGAACGGTCGGCCTCATAGGTCCAGGGCAGGCCGGTCGCCGCCTCGATGGTCGGCACGATGATGCCAAGCACGTTCAGAGGGCGGCCGAACCGGCGCCGCGCTTCGGGCGCCCAGGTCTGTTGCAGGCGGCGCAGGGCGATGGCCGAGGCGGTGTTGCAGGCCAGAACGATGACCGAGGCGCCCGCCTCGAACAGGCGTTCGCAGCCCGCGCGCGTCAGCTCGACGATGTCCTCGCCGCCGCGCCCGCCATAGGGGGCGTTGGCCTGGTCGGCCAGATAGACGAAGTCCCGCTGGGGGAACCGTCGTGTCAGTTCGCGGTGGACCGTCAGCCCGCCCACGCCGGAGTCGAATACGCCAATCGCCATGGCGCGGCTTTAGAGGTCGCGAGCGTCCGGTTCAACGGCCGGAGGGTCCAGAGAAGATTACGGCCCTGTCATGTGACGGCGGCGGAACATGGGTCTAAGGTCCGAACCGACCTAATTTCCACGTCCAGGATGACCTCGATGCACAGACGCCAACTCTTGATCGCGGGCGGAAGCCTGTTCGCCCTTACAGCCTGCGCCTCGACCGGCGGCGGTGGCGGCGCGGGCGCGAGCCAGTCCCTGGCCGCCGAAGCCGCCGAGGCCCGCGCGGTCTTGCCGAAACAGACGCCGCGCGCAGAGTTGCTGCAAGAATGGACCGGCCCGTATGGCGGCGTGCCGCCGTGGGATCGGGTGACGGCTCCCAAGCTTCGCGCCGCGCTGCTGGAGGGCATCGACCTGCAACGCGCCGAAATCGCCGCCATCGCCGACAACCCGGCCCCGGCGACGTTCGCCAACACCGCCGTCGCCATGCAGATGGCGGGCGAGCCTTTGGACCGGGCCGGCGCCCTGTTCGGCGTCATGACCTCCAACATCGGCTCGGAGGACTATCAGGCCGTCGACACCGAGCTGTCGCCCCTGTTGTCGGCCGCGGGCGACGAGATCACCTTCAATGAGAAGCTGTTCCAGCGCATCAAACACATCGCCGATCACGCCGACGACATGGGCTTGAACGCCCAGCAGAAGCGGATCGTCGTGCGCAGTCGCGACAGCTTCGTGCGCAACGGCGCCGCCTTGGACGCCGCGGGCAAGGCCGAGCTGGGTCGGATCAACACCGCCCTGTCCAGCGCCTTCACCACCTTCGGCCAGAAGGTCGTGGCTGACGAGAACGCCTGGACCCTGGTCACCGACGAGGCGCGCCTGGCGGGCCTTCCGGCCGACAACAAGGCCGCCGCCGCAGCCGCCGCGCGCCGCCGCAATCTTCAGGGCTGGGCCATCGTCAACACCCGCTCCAGCGTCGATCCGGTGTTGAGCTATGCCGACGACCGCGCCCTGCGCGAACAGGTGTGGCGCAAATTCGTCAATCGCGGCGACAACGGCGACGCCAACGACACCAACGCCGTCATCGCCGAGATCGTGCGGTTGCGCGATCAGCGCGCCAAGCTCTTGGGCTTCCGCAACCATGCCGAATGGCGGATGCAGGACACCATGGCCAAGACCCCGGCTGCGGCCATGACGCTGATGAACCGGGTCTGGGCGCCGGCCAAGGCGCGGGTCGCCGAAGAGGTGGCCGATATGCGCGCCATCGCCGGTCACGACATCGAGCCGTGGGACTATCTCTACTACGCCGAGAAGGTGCGTAAGGCGAAGTACGACCTCGATCAGAACGAGTTGAAACCCTATTTCGAACTGAACAACGTCCGTGCCGGCTCCTTCTATATGGCCGAGCGGCTTTACGGCTTCACCTTCGACAAGCTGGCGGCCGGAACCGTGCCGACCTTCCACCCGGACGTGGTGGTCTATGAGGTCAAGGACCATGGCCGTCCGGTGGGCCTGTACTACACCGACGACTACGCCCGTCCGGGCAAGCGGTCCGGCGCCTGGATGACGACCTATCGCTCGCACAGCACCTTTGATGGGGACGACAATGTGCTGGCGTCCAACAACAACAACTTCATCAAGGCCGAGGACGGGCCGATCCTGATCTCGCTGGACGACGCCCAGACCCTGTTCCACGAATTCGGCCACGCCCTGCACGCCTTCTCGTCCCAGGTGGTCTATCCGGCCCTGGGCGGCAGCCAGCGCGACTTCGTCGAATATCCGTCGCAGGTCCACGAGCACTGGGTGCTGACGCGGCCGATCATCGAGGGCTTCCTGAAGCACGTCGAAACGGGTCGGCCGATGCCCCAGGCCCTGGTCGACAAGGTCGAGGCGGCCGACACCTTCAACCAGGGCTATGCGACGGTCAGCTATCTGTCCTCGGCCCTGGTGGACATGGACCTGCACACCCAGGCTGCGCCCCCGAGCGACATCGACAAGTTCGAGCGCGACAGCCTGGCCCGTCTGGGTATGCCCAAGGAGATCGTGATGCGGCACCGCCTGCCGCAGTTCAATCACCTGTTCACGTCCGACGCCTATTCGGCCGGCTATTATTCCTACCTCTGGTCCGAGGTGATGGACGCCGACACCTGGGCCTATTTCAAGGACTCGGGCGACGTCTTCAACCCGGACATCGCCGAGCGCTACAAGGCGATCATCCTGGCGGAGGGCAATTCGTCGGATCGCGGCGAGGCCTATCGCCGCTTCCGCGGCCGCGACCCGGACGTCGCCGCCCTGCTGCGCGTGCGCGGCTTCCCGACGTCCTAGTGTCGCTAACGCTCGGCTCGCGGAGCCTCGCTGCTTGAGCGACGAGAGAATGAGGGTCGGCGGAATGATCCGCCGACCCTTTCCTTGATCAATCCAGCTTCAGCGTGACCTGGCGGCGTTCGCCGTCGCGGATGAAGCCGACGACCAGGGGGCTGGCGCGCATCAGGCCGGGCAGGCGGTCGCCCAGGTCGGCCACGGGCGCGCCGTTCAGGGACACGATCACATCGCCCGCTCTCAGGCCGCCCGCCTCGGCCGGACTGCCCGGCGCGACGCCGCGCAAAGGCAGTTCGCTCTCACCGCCCGACGGCGGGTTCATCATCAGGCCGTAACGGCGCGGCGGCGCGGCCGCCGGGGCGGCGGACGGCGTGAAGCGCACCCGGCGGTCGGCCAGGTCCAGCGTCATGACCTGGCCGCGCAGGAAGTCTCCGCCCAGATTGCCGACGCGGAAATGCGGCAAGACGCTGATCGTCGGCTGGACGAAGGTCTGGCCGCCCAGGGTCATGTTTCCCGCCAGTCGCCCCTGGCGGACCTCGAAGGCGCCGGAGACGGTTCGGGCCTGGCCCGCCGCGACCGGCGGCGCGGTGAAGGTCAGGGCGTCCGCCGTCGCCTGGCCCACGGTGATCCCGCCCATGGAGCCGGTGTCGATGTGCGCCTTCACCGTATGGCCGCCCAGGTCGATCTCGACGGTCGGGACCGGCTCGTCCGGGTCCAGGGCCAGCACGGCGCGACCGTCGGCCGGGGGCAGGGCGCCCGGTTCGATCCGCAGCACGCCGCGGCCGTAGTCGAGGGTCAGCAGGCCGTCTTGGAACAGGGCGATCCCCAGAACGCCGTCTATGGGTCCACGCTCGCCGCCGCCGGTATTGTAGTCGCGGCTGACGACATCGAGATCGCGGAAGACCAGGCCCGCGACCTCCAGCGTCTCGATCCGGTGCACGGCCAGTTCGCGGCGCGCGCCGCCGCCGCCGTCCGAGGCCCCGGCCGTTCCGACACGCGGCAGATCCAGGGCCTGGACCAGGCCGATGTCCGCCCGGCCCGCGCCCTGGGCGCCGGTATCCAGCAGGAACCGATAGGGACCCCGGCCGTTCACACGCACGCCGTCGATCAGGACTTGGGTCCCGGCCAGGGTGATGGGAATTTCGACAGCCCTGCGCACCGTCGGCGCGGGGCCTGACGATGGCGCGGACTGGGCGCGGACTGGATCGGGCGGCGCCCCCAGAAGGACAAGGGCGGCGGCGGCGACAGCGGCGGATTTCATGCGAACTCACTCCCTTTTAGTGCGATATGCACTATTGGGGTCGCCGCCGTATGTCAGACCTGAAATGGACCGCCCGAGGCGGCGGGATCAGTTGCGGCCGCCGCCGCGACGGGCTTCGGCGCGGGCGCGGTTATAGGCTTCGCGGGTCGGCTCATCCATGCGCGCCAGGACGCCCTCGCGGATCTGCGAACGGCAGAAGGAGGTCTGGCTCATGTTCGAGCCGGTCGAGCGCATACCGCGGCAGGCGCGACGGGCCGAGGCGTTGATGCGGGCGTCCAACTCGGAGGCGCCTTCGGGCGTGGTGATGTCGATGTCGCTCCACTGCACCGGGCCGCTGGGGGTTTCGTCGGACTGGACCGCAGCGACGGCGGGGGTCGAAACGGCGAAGACGGCGGCGGCCAGAACGGCGGCGAAACGAACGGCGGACATCAAGGCGAACTCCAGGACAGCCGCTCTCGCGGCGCACGGTCGACCGTGCGCCGCCGTTTCAGGGCGCGGACCATAGGCAGGCGCCGACGTATTCGTAAGTGAATTCGCCGTTAGGTTTCCGGGGTATAGGCCGAACCCTGCAAACTGTTGTTATGCAAGTGCGGGGCGGGCGCCGGGTCGCCCGCCCCGGGGCGTCAGGCGCGATCCGCGCGCGCCGAAACGCGGGCCTCGGTGCTGGCCCGGCCATAGGCCTGGCGCGTGGTCTCGTCCATCCGGCTCAGGACCGTCTGTCTGATCTGCGAGCGGCAGAAGGCGGTCTGGCTCATATTGGTGCCGGTGGCGCGCACGCCGCGACAGGCGCGGCGGGCGGCGGTGTTGATGCGCTGGTCCAACTGGGCCGCGCCGGACGGCGTGGTCACGTCCAGGTCGTTCCAGGCGACCGAAGCCGAGGTGTTTCCGACCTCCTGGGCCGAGACGGCGGCCGGGGCGGTCAGGCTGACGGCGGCCGCGGCGATGACGGCGGCGATGCGGATGGCGGTCATGATAGGCGCTTCCCTTTTATAAGGCCGCGAGGGGCGGCGAGACGGGAAGTAAGGCGCGGCCGTTGTCGCATCGGTGTGTGAATCCGGCGCCAATTTCAGGGCGCCGGGTGAATTCGCCGTTAGTTTGTGACCATATTTTCATGAATAATATCAATATATTCTATCCGGTACAGACCGGCTTGCGGACTTGTCGAACTGTTGAAGCGCGACGGTCGGACACGGTTAAGACGGTCTTAAACGGCGGGGGTCATCCTGGGCGGACGCCGCTTCGAGAACCCGACGTGCCGCTTCGTTCCACCCCGGTCCGCATCCCCATCCGCACCGCCCTGATCGCCACGGGCGTCCTGGCGGGCGCCGTCCTGTGCGGGGCGTCGAACACCATGCCGGACGGACGGCCGACGCCGACGGGGCTGGAGGTGCCGCGCTGGATCTCGCTGAAATCGTCGGAAGTGCGCGCGCGTGGCGGACCCGGTCTGGACTATGAGATCCTGTGGGAATATCGCGCCGCCGGTCTGCCGGTGCAGGTGATCGCCGAGACCCGTCACTGGCGCAAGATCTGCGACCCGGACGGCGCCGTGGCCTGGATTCACCGCTCGGTCGCCTCGGGCCGACGCCATGTCTACAACGCCACGCCGCGCGAGATCCCCATCCGCGCCGCCCGCGACGAGGACGCCGCCGTGCGCGCACGACTGCGGCCGCGATCCCTGGTCTCGATCGACGACTGCGAAGACGGCTGGTGCCGGGTTCGCGCGCCCAAGCTGCGCGGCTGGGTGGCGCAAGGGGCGGTGTTCGGAACCCAGGGGCGCGCCTTGTGCGACGCCGCGCGTCCGGCCGGAGCGGCGCGTCGATAGTTCGCCATTCCCGCCTCGCGCCGCAGCGGTTATAGCGCCGCCATGACCGCCTCAGACCACCGGCCCCTGCGCACCTTCGGGCGCATCAAGTCGCGGCCGATCAAGCCGCGCCAGGCGGCCCTGTTCGACACCCTGCTGCCGTCCATCGCCGTGCCGGACCCCAAGGCCGGGCCGGTCGATCCGCGCGCCCTGGCGCCCGAGGCGACCGAAGCCTGGCTGGAGATCGGTTTCGGCGGCGGCGAACATCTGGCGGCCCAGGCCGAGCGCAACCCTCAGGCGGTGATCCTGGGCTGCGAGCCGTTCCTGAACGGGGTCGGATCGCTGCTGCGTCATGTCGACGAGCGCGGCTTGAAGAACGTCCGCATCCACGCCGACGACGCCCGCGCGGTGGTCGAGGCCCTGCCCGACGCCAGCCTGGACCGGGTGCTGATCCTGTTCCCCGACCCCTGGCACAAGGCGCGACACAACAAGCGGCGGCTGGTGCAGGACGACTTCGCCGCCGAGCTGGTGCGGGTGCTGAAGCCGGGCGGGACGCTGCGCTTCGCCACCGACTGGGCCGACTACGCCCACTGGGCGCTGGAACGGTTCGCCCGCACGCCGGGCCTGGTGCGGATCGGCAACGCCGACGACTGGCACGCGGCGCCCGACGACCATGTCGTCACCCGCTATGAAGAGAAGAAGCTGGGCGACGTGGCGCCGATCTTCCTAGAGTTCAGCCGCGCCTGAACCGGACGCCTGGCGACCCCATGCCTATCCGCGGATGACGATCTCGATGGCTTGCGGATCGACGCCGTAGTGGGCCGCCAGTCGCAGTTTCGCCTCCGCGATCGACAGACCTAGCGGCGGATTCGACAGGGCGGCGGGAGCGGCCGGGACGCGGGCCGGGTCAAGCGGCAGGGGAATGTGAACGACCCAGTCGGCCAAGGCTTCGAAATTGTCGTTGTCAGGCAGGGACGGATATTCATGCAGGGCGACCCACATACCCGTATTGTCGCTGACCTTCAGCCCGCGTTTCAGTCGCGCCTGCCGCGCTGCGTCGAAGGCGTCGAGCAGACGGTCGGCCTGGAAAAACCTAACCGCGACGAATGTGGGAACATCATCATCGTCATAGTTTGCAACTAAGACGAATTTGGAATCTCTAAGTGTTCCCCAGTGGTCCGTGTTCCACGGAAAGGCGAACCAACCATGTTTCGCCGTTCGAACAGCGCAATCGCCCTCATACGGACCGGACAATCCCAGGAAAGCGTTCTCAGGTCGCCCGCGGCCGATCTGAGATGTCGCGACACAGCCTTTCAATTCAATGGCTTTCCTGGCCGCCAATCTAAGGGTGGGGAGTCTTGAGGTGTCCATGTCGCGCTCCAAAAGCTCAAGATTGGGATTTCAAACTTTCCAAAACTAAGAGTCAACTTAAAAAATAAAGGAATGTGCTGACAAGCCGCCGTCGAGGGCCTATATGGCGCTCCACATCGTTAGACCGGCGTCCTAACGGCGCCGTTTGAAGCGGCGGCCCGGACGGCCCGCCGCTTTTTTGTTTTGGACCCCCGGCGCCTGCGTGGCGGCCGGACTTGAGAGTGACCTTGCGCGCAAAGACCGCTGAAGACCGCGCCCTGCTGGAGCTGCTCGACCCCGTCGCGGAGTCGGTCGGCCTGGAGATCGTGCGCGTGCGCCTGATGGGCGGGACGCAGCGTCGACGCTTGCAGATCATGGCCGAGCGGCCCAGCGATCACGACATCGCCGTGGAAGAATGCGCCCGTCTGAGCCGCGCGGTGTCTGAGGTTCTGGACGCCGCCGATCCGATCTCCGGGGAGTATCTGCTGGAGGTGTCGTCGCCGGGCATCGACCGGCCGCTGACCCGCCCCGTCGATTTCGAACTGTTCGAAGGCTTCGAGGCGCGGCTAGAGACCGACCGGATGGTCGAGGGCCGCAAACGCTTCAAGGGCCTGCTCGCCGGTGTCGAGGACGGAAACGTCGCCATCGACCTGGACGGCGAGGACGACACCGCCCTGATCCCCTTCGACTGGCTGGCCGACGCCAAGCTGGTCATGACCGACGCCTTGCTGAAGCGCGGCGCCGAAATCCGCGCCGCGCGCGGCGAACCCGAAGACGACGGCCTGCCTTCCGAAGGGCCGTCGCCGCTGAACACGAACTCCACCTCTGAGGACAACGCCTGATGGCCGTCACCGGTATTTCCGCCAACCGCCTCGAACTGTTGCAGATCGCCGACGCCGTCGCGCGCGAGAAGCTGATCGACCGCGAGATCGTCATCGAGGCCATCGAGGAGGCGATCCAGAAGGGCGCCAAGTCGCGCTATGGCGCCCACCACGACATCCGCGCCAAGATCGACCCCAAGACCGGCGAACTGGCCCTGACCCGTCACGTCACCATCGTCGCCGACGACTGGCAGCCGGAAGACGAGCTGGAAGAGTTCAACGACAGCGCCATGGTGCGTCTGAAGGACGCCCTGAAGCGCGACCCCGAGGCCGAGGTCGGCAAGGAATACGTCGAAGAACTGCCGCCGTTCGAATTCGGCCGCGTCCAGACCCAGATGGCCCGTCAGGTCGTGACCGGAAAGGTCCGCGAGGCCGAGCGCGCCAACCAGTACGAAGAGTTCAAGGATCGCGTCGGCGAGATCGTCAATGGCACGGTCAAGCGCGTCGAATACGGCAACACCATCGTCGATCTGGGCCGGGGCGAGGGCGTGATGCGCCGCGACCAGTCGATCCCGCGCGAGGTGTTCAACATCGGCGATCGCGTCCGCACCTACATCTATGACGTCCGCCCCGAGGCCAAGGGGCCGCAGGTGATGCTGAGCCGCGCCCATCCGGGCTTCATGGCCAAGCTGTTCGCCCAGGAAGTGCCTGAGGTCTATGACGGGGTGATCGAGATCCGCGCCGCCGCCCGCGACGCCGGTTCGCGCGCCAAGATGGCCGTGCTGTCGAACGACAGCTCCATCGATCCGGTCGGCGCCTGCGTCGGTATGCGCGGCTCGCGCGTGCAGGCGGTGGTCGCCGAGCTGCAAGGCGAGAAGATCGACATCATCCAGTGGAACAACGACGAGCCGACCTTCATCGTCAACGCCCTGGCCCCCGCCGAGGTGTCCAAGGTGGTGCTGGACGAAGAGGCCGGCCGCGTCGAGGTGGTGGTGCCGGACGAGCAGCTTTCGCTGGCCATCGGCCGCCGCGGCCAGAACGTGCGCCTGGCTTCGCAACTGACCGGCTGGCAGATCGACATCATCACCGAGGCCCAGGATTCCGAACGCCGCCAGCGCGAGTTCTCGGAACGCACCACGCTGTTCCAGGAAGCCCTGGACGTGGACGAGGTGATCGCCCAACTGCTGGTCACCGAAGGCTTCGCCACGGTCGAGGACCTGGCCTATGTCGAGAGCTACGAGATTTCCGACATCGAAGGCTTCGACGAGGAGACGGCCGAAGAACTGCAGGCCCGCGCCCGCGACTTCCTGGATCGCCAGGCGGCCGAGCTGGACGCCAAGCGCAAGGCCCTGGGCGTCGAGGACGGCGTTCTCGAAGTTCCCGGCGTGACCCTGGCCATGGCCGTCGCCCTGGGCGAGGGCGGGGTCAAGACGGTCGAGGACCTGGCCGACCTGGCCACCGACGAGGTGCGCGGCGGCTATGAGATGCAAAACGGCGAACGCGTGAAGGTCGCCGGCGTGCTGGAAACCTTCAACCTGTCGCAGGAAGACGCCGAGATGCTGATCCTCCAAGCCCGCGTGGCCGCCGGATGGATCGACGCCTCGGAACTGCCGCAGCCGGAACCCGAGCCGGAATACGAGGATGAGGGCGAAGAGGCGTTCGACGCCGAAAGCGTCTTCGCGCCGCAGGACGCCGCCGAGGCCGAGACGGCCGACGAGGGCGACCTCGAACCGTCGCAAGCGTGATGGAGGGCCGGACCGTCCATGATGTCGCGCGAAGGAGCGATCGATAGGGAGCGTCGCGATCTGGTCACCCGCCAGGTCATGGATGAATCCTGTCTGATCCGCTTCGTCGCCGGCCCGGACGGCTCGGTGGTTCCCGACCTGGCGCGCAAGCTGCCGGGCCGCGGCCTGTGGGTTGCGGCCGACCGCGCCTCGATCGAGACGGCGGCGGGCAAGGGCCTGTTCGCGCGCGCCGCCAAGGCCCCGCTGAAGGCCGCGCCGGACCTGGCGGATCTGGTCGAGCGGCTGCTGATGCGTCGTTGCCTGGATCAATTGGGCCTTGCCCGACGCGAAGGCGTGCTTATCTCGGGTTTCGAAAAGGCCGCCGCCGCGGTCCGCTCGGGACGCGCCGCCTGGCTGATCGAGGCCGCCGACGGGTCCGCCGACGGGCGCGGCAAACTGCTGGCCCTGGCCCGGCATCAGACGACGCGCGTGTGCGGCGTCTTCACCGCCGAAGATTTGAGTTTGGCCCTGGGGCTGGAAAATGCGATACACGCCGTCCTGCTTGCGGGCGGGCGCGCCGATCGCTGGACCCTAGAGGTCGAACGGCTGGCTGGATTTCGACCGCTCCGGCCCCCGGAATGGGGGCGGGACGCGACTGAAGGTTCCGACAGGGACTTGGACGGGCGGGGTTCTGCTCCCTGATCGGGGGCGGGGCGCCGCACGGCTTTTTGTGTTTTGACGACGACGCGGGCGGGTCTTTCCGCCCCGGATTTGAAGCGACCGGATGACCGACGAGAACGACAAGACCAACGACGGCAAGACGACCTCGACTCCTGCGGCGGCGCCCTCCGCCACGGGGCCGCGCGCGCCGCTGAGCCTGAAGCCGCGCACGGCGGGGGCGGTCGCCGCCGGAACCGTCAAGCAGAGCTTCAGCCACGGCCGCTCCAAGACGGTGGTGGTCGAGACCAAGCGCCGCGTCGGGGCGCCCAGCCCGGTCCAGCGTCAGACCGGCTTCGATGTCGCGCGTCCGCGCAACGAGGGACCGGCGCCCGCCGCCCCGCGTCCGGCCGCGCCCGCCTCGGCCGGCGGTCTGTCGAACGAGGAGCAGGAGGCTCGTCGCAAGGCCATCGAACTGGCCACCCGCCAGCAGGCCGAACGCGCCCAGGCCCAGGCCGCCGAACAGGCGCGCCGCGACGCCGCCGCCCGCGAACAGGCCGCCAGCGCCGCCCAGGCCGCCAGCGCCGCCCAGGCCGAGGCCGCCGCCGCCAAGGCCGCCGCCGAGGCCGCCCGCGCCGAAGCCGCCAAACTGGCCGCCGCCGCCCCCGCGCCCGCTCCGGCCAAGCCCGCCAAGACGCCGACGTCCGCCCCGGCCGCGCCTGAGGCGCCGCAGGCCGAGGCCCCGACCCCGGCCCCGGTCCCGACGCCAGCCGCGCCCGCGCGTCCGGCCGCTCCGGCGCGACCGGCCGTCAATTTCGGCCAGCGCGCGCCCAAGCCCGGCAATCCGCAACGCGCCCCGATCGAGCGTCCGGCCTTCGGCGGCCGTTCCGCTCGCGAAGCCGCCATGGGCGGCGGCGAACGCAACTATTCCGACCGGCCGCAAGGCGCGGGCGCCGCTTCGAGCGCGCCCACGGGTCGTGCGCCCGGCGCTCGTCCGGCCCAGCCCGTGCGTTATTCCGCCCTGGACCCGCGTCCGGCCCCCGGCGCACGCGGTCCCGGCGGCCCGCGCACTGGCGCGGGCGCGCGTCCCGGCCCGAACCAGCCCCCCGCCGAGGCCGCCGTGGCCCGTCCGGCGCGCGCGGGCTTCGGCCGTCCGGCCGGAACCGGCCGCGACGACGACCGCGACAAGCGTTTCTCGGACGCCGGGCCGGGCAAGGCCGTCAGCCGCACGCGCGGCGAACCCAAGCGTCGTGAAGGCCGCCTGACCATCCAGGCCGTGGCTGGCGGAGACGAGGACGCCGCCGAGCGGATGCGCTCGCTGGCCTCGGTGCGCCGCGCCCGCGAACGCGAACGCGAGAAGCGCAAGGGCGGCTCGACCGACGCGCCGAACCGTCCGCGCGAAGTCGTCATTCCCGACACCATCACCGTGGGCGAACTGGCCAACCGCATGGCCGTGCGCGGCGTCGACATCGTCAAATTCCTGATGCGTCAGGGACTGATGATGAAGATCAACGACGTCATCGATTCCGACACCGCCGAACTGGTGGCTGAGGAGTACGGCATGAGCGTCAAGCGCGTGTCGGAATCCGACATCGAGACCGGCTTCCTGTCCGAGGCCGACGACGCCGAGGCGGACGAGGTCCGCGCGCCGGTCGTGGCCATCATGGGTCACGTCGACCACGGCAAGACCAGCCTTCTGGACGCGCTGCGCACCACCGATGTGGCGGGCGGCGAGGCGGGCGGCATCACCCAGCACATCGGCGCCTATCAGGTGCGTCTGGAGAACGGCCAGAAGGTCACCTTCCTGGACACGCCGGGCCACGCCGCCTTCTCGGCGATGCGGGCGCGCGGCGCCAATGTCACCGACATCGTGGTTCTGGTCGTGGCCGCCGACGACGGCGTCATGCCCCAGACGGTCGAGGCCATTCAGCACGCCAAGGCCGCCAATGCGCCCCTGATCGTGGCGGTCAACAAGATCGACAAGCCGGACGCCAATCCGCAGAAGGTCGTCAACGAACTGCTGCAATACGAGGTCATCGCCGAGAGCCTGGGCGGCGACACCCAGATCATCGAGGTGTCGGCCAAGAACCGCACCAATCTGGACGGTCTGATCGAAGCCATCCTGGTGCAGGCCGAGGTCATGGACCTGCGCGCCAACCCCGACCGTTCGGCCGAGGGCGTGGTCATCGAGGCCAAGCTGGACAAGGGCCGCGGCCCGGTCGCCACCGTGCTGGTCAAGCGCGGGACGCTGAATCGCGGCGATATCGTCGTGGCCGGCGGATCGTGGGGCAAGGTCCGCGCCCTGCTGAACGAGCGCAACGAGCAACTGACCGAGGCCGGACCGTCTGTGCCGGTCGAGATCCTGGGCCTGGACGAGGCGCCGTCGCCCGGCGACGTCTTCGCCACCGTCGAGAACGAGGCCCGCGCCCGCGAGCTGACCGAATACCGCCAGCGGGTGAAGCGCGAGAAGAACCAGGTCTCGGGCGGTTCGGTGTCGCTGGCCGACATGATGGCCAAGCTGGGCACCAAGAAGATCAGCGAACTGCCCGTCCTCATCAAGTCGGACGTCCAGGGTTCGGGCGAGGCCATCGCCGGTTCGTTGGAGAAGATGGGCAACGACGAGGTGCGCGCGCGGGTCGTTTACAACGGCGCGGGCGGCATCACCGAGAGCGACGTCAACCTGGCCAAGTCGGCCGGTGCGCCGATCCTGGGCTTCAACGTCCGCGCTTCGAAACAGGCGCGCGACCTGGCCGACCGCGAGGGCGTGGAGATCCGCTACTATTCGATCATCTACGACCTTCTGGACGACATGAAGGGCGTGCTGTCGGGTATGCTGGCGCCGTTGCAGCGCGAGACCTTCCTGGGCAACGCCCAGGTGCTTCAGGTCTTCGACATCACCAAGATCGGCAAGATCGCCGGTTGCCGCGTCACCGAGGGCGTCGTGCGCAAGGGCGCCCGCGTCCGCATCATCCGCGAAGACGTGGTGGTGCTGGAGCTGGGCGTGCTCAACACGCTCAAACGCTTCAAGGACGAGGTCAACGAGGTGCCCTCGGGCCAGGAATGCGGTATGCAGTTCCAGGGCTTCCAGGACATCAAGGAAGGCGACTACATCGAGTGCTTCACGGTCGAAGAGATCAAACGCACGCTCGACTAGGTCGATCGGTCGAACCGGGTGCGGCCCTTCTCCCCAGCGGGAGAGGGGTCATACCGCCGGTTGCGGCGGGGCGGTGATAACCTCGACATTGTCGTTCAGCAGATAGGCCAGTTCCGACAGGGCGACGGCCTGTTCGCGGGGCGACGCGGCGGCCGTGACCGCCTCGACCTTTTTCGCCATGTCCTCGGAAATGCCGCGCAGGATGCATTTCAGATCGCCGTCGGTTCCGCGCTGCTTGAGGATCAGGTGACCCTGCATATCCAGGGCGGCCAGGGCCTCGGTCTCGGTCCTGAAGGCGGCGAAGGCGTCGGCGGCGGGCATGATCCCGTTCCAGCCGTCGACCAGGGCCTTCAGCCGCGTCGAGCGGGCCACGATGTCGGCGAACAGAGGCTCTGACGCCACCGAAACGGGCGCGTCGGCGGGCGGCGGCGGCGCGGCGGCGGCGGCGGCGACATCCGGGTTCGACAGCATCAGGGCGGCGGCGAGGGCGAGACCACAGGACATGATTAGGCTCCGGCGAGGGGATTCGCGGTTGAACCGGCTTACGCCCAGCCCGTAAACGAAGCGTTCACCATGAGAGACGCCGCCATGACCGATGCGACCGCCGCCGCCTGGACTGTTCTGAAAGCCGTGGCGGCCGAGGACGCGGCCGTGCGGATCGTCGACCGCTTCGCGGCCGAGCCGGATCGGCTGGCGCGGATGGGGGTGGAGGCGGCTGGCCTGTATCTGGACCTGTCGAAACAGGCGTGGAGCCAAAAGGGGCTTCAGGCGGCGCTGGACCTGGCGCGGGCGGCGGATATCGAGGGCCGCCGCGCGGCTCTGTTCGGCGGCGCGGCGGTGAACGGGACCGAGGGGCGGGCGGTGCTGCATCCGGCGCTGAGGGCCGCCGACGGCGCGGATTTTAAGGCCCTGGGCGAGCCGGTGTCTGACGAGGTCGAGACGGTGCGGGGGGCCATGCACGCCTATGCCGAGGCCGTGCGCGCGGGCGAGGAGACCGGCGCGACGGGGCGTCGGTTCCAGGCGGTGGTGCACATCGGCATCGGCGGCTCGGACTTGGGACCGCGGCTGCTATGGGAGGCGCTGCGGCCGCTGGACCCCGCGATCGATCTGAGGTTCGTCGCCAATATCGACCCGCGCGACATGGCCGAGGCCCTGACCGGGCTGGACCCCGAGACGACCCTGGTGATCGTGGTGTCCAAGACCTTCACCACCCAGGAGACATTGGCGAACGCCGAGGCCGCCAGGGCCTGGCTGACGGCGGGGCTTAAGGGTGCGGGCGTAAAGGCGCATTTCATCGGCGTGACGGCGGCGCCTGAACGGGCCGTCCAGTTCGGCTGCGGCCGGACCTTCGCCTTCCGCGACTGGGTTGGCGGGCGTTATTCCCTGTGGTCGGCGGTGTCGCTGTCGTGCGCCATCGGCCTGGGCTGGGCGGCGTTCCAGGGCCTGCTGGACGGGGCGGCGGCGATGGACGCCCATTTCGTCGAGGCCCCGTTGGAGCGGAACGCGCCGGTGCTGCTGGCCCTGGCCCAGGTCTATAATGTCGATGGGCGCGGGCGGCGGGCGCGGACCGTGGCCCCCTATGCGCATCAGTTGCGGCGGCTGCCGGCCTTCCTGCAACAGTTGGAGATGGAATCGAACGGCAAGCGGGTGCGACGCGACGGCGCGCCGGTCGAACACGGAACCTGTCCGGTGGTGTTCGGCGAGCCGGGGACCAACGGCCAGCACGCCTTCTTCCAGCAGATCCATCAGGGACCCGAAACGGTCCCCGCCGAGTTCGTGGTCGTGGCCAGGACGCTGGGCGATCACAGCGAAAGCCCGCTGTGGGCCAACGCCCTGGCGCAGATGCAGGCCCTGATGGTCGGCAAGACGGCGGATCAGGCCCGCGCCGAGATGATCGCGGGCGGCATGGATGCGGCCGAGGCCGACCGGCTGGCGCCGCACCGGGCCTTTCCCGGCGACCGGCCCTCGACGGCCATCGTGATGGAGCGGTTGACGCCTCAGGCGCTAGGCGCGCTGATCGCCCTTTATGAGCACAAGACCTTCGTCGAGGGCGTGGTGTGGGACATCAACAGCTTCGACCAGTGGGGGGTCGAACTGGGCAAGGTGCTGGCCAAGGCGATCCTGAAGGACGTGGCGGCGGGCGCGCCCTCGGCCGGGCTGGACCCATCGACGGCGGCCCTGATGCGTCGGCTGACGCGGTGATGCGCGCGGTCTAGCCTCGGCGCATGAGACCGATCCTCATGATGCTGTCGGCGGCGCTGGCCGCGACGCCGGTCGCGGCGCAGGACCCGGTCGGCCAGGCCGCGCGCGAACGGGGTGCGGCGGCCCTGGCGGCGCGAGACTTCGCCGGGGCGGAAGCCGCCTATGCGGAAGCCTTGGAGATCGAGCGACGGACGGCGCCGGGTTCGGACGCGCTGGGCGAGGCCCTATACGCCCTGGCCTACGCCAGGTCGTGGACGCCGGGCGATGACGCCTTCGGGCTGTGGGACGAGGCCCTGGCGGTGTTCGAAGCCAATGGGAACTGGGCGCGGGCGGCGGCGGCGGCTGGAGCGGCGGCGACCGACCACGGCAACGCTTCCGACTGGACCGGGGCGGCGATGCTGGCGCGACGGGCCGTGGCGCTGGGCGAGGCGTCGGGGCAGGACGCAGCCTTGGGTCAGGCGTTGAGGGTGCTGGGCGTGACCCTGGTGGAGCAGGGCGAGTTCGCGGCCGCCGAGCCAGTGCTAGAGCGCGCGCTGACGGTCCTGGGCGGGCCGACGGCGGATGCCGCCGCAGCGGTGCTGGACGAGCTGGGCCTGGTCTATCAGGAGACGCACCGTTACGACCGGGCGGGCGTCGTCCTGTCCCAGGCGGTGGCGGTCAAGGAGCGGGTGTACGGGCCGGACTCCTATCCGACGGCGATCAGCCTGAACGCCCTGGGCGCCCTGCGCGACGCACAAGGAAGACCGGCGCAGGCGGAAGCCCTGCATCGCCGGGCCTTGCGCCTGGCCCTGGCCAACGGGCGCGAGGCGGCGGCGGCCGCGATCGGCTCGAACCTGGGGCGGGTGATCCAGCAGCAAGGACGCCACGCCGAGGCCGAGCCGGTGCTGCGCCGCGCAGCCGAAGGGGTCGAGACCCTTCTGGGACCGGATCATGAAGACACGGCCTCGGCCTGGGCCAATCTGGCGGGAGATCTACAGGAGCTGGATCGCCACGCCGAGGCGGCGGAAATCCTGAGGCGGTCACTGGCGATCTATGAGCGGGCCTTGGGGCGGGACCATGTACTGACGGCCTGGACGATCAACGCCCTGGCGCGGTCGACGGCGGTTCTGGAGGGCGAAGCGGCGGCCGGGCCATTGTACGCCGAGGCCCTGGCCGTCAGCGAGGCGCGGTTGTCGCCCGGCCACCCCGACCGGGTGCGGCGGGCCAATGACGTGGCCGAGCACTGGCTGCGTATCGACCGGCCGAACGAGGCGATGACGCTGATCCGGGTGACGGGACTGTCCGTGCGGGAGCGGCTGGACAGGGCGCGACTGGGCGGCGAGCACGCGCCGATGCTGGACCGCGGACGGCGGGTGTTCGCGCTTCAGGTGCGTGGCGCCTGGGCGTTGGCCGACCGATGAAAAGGCGGGCGCGTATTGCGCCCGCCCTCTCAGATCCTGGATGGGGCCGCCTTACCAGCGGCGATCGTAGCGATAGTCGCGGTCGCGGTTCTGGCGGTTCTGATAGGACCGCCACTCGCCGTGGTTCCGCCAGAAACGGCCGTCGCGGTAGTAGCGGCCGTCATAGGTGCGGCCGTCCTGGTAGCGGTTGTCCTGATAGCGACCATAGTCGCCGTAGCCGTAACGGCTGTCGTAACCGCTGTTGTAGCCGTAATAGCGGTCGTCGCGGTTGTTGATGCCGTGCTCGCGTTCCCAGTGGCCCTGGTTGCGCCAGCAACGGCCGTCGCGCCAATAGCCGCAGTCATCGCGCCGGTCGCCGTCATTGGCGGCGGCCAGGGCTGCGCCAGCCAGGGCGCCGCCCGCGATATAGGCGCCGTCGCCGTTGCCCAGGGCCGCGCCCGCCACGGCGCCGATGGCCGCGCCGACCAGAACGTCGCTGGAGCTGCTGCGGTCGCGGTCGCGATAGTCGCGGTAGGACTGGGCGGCGGCGGGGGCGGCGGTTCCGGCCGTCAGGGCCAGGGCCGCACCGGCGGCGGCGAGGGTCGTGAAGCTCTTCATCACGCTTCTCCTTGGTTTCGGTCGCCCGAGGGCCGGGCGTTGACGCTGGTATGAACGCGCTGGCTTGAACGTGCCCGTGTGCGCCTGTTCATCCGCCGTTCATCGACGGTCGAGCGGCCTTGACGCGGACCCCCGCCCCCCCTACTTGCCCCTCGCGTTAGCACTCTGGGGCATCGGCTGCCAATGCGCCGGTCCGGGGTGTTGAACGAGACATTCGAGAGTTTACTTCGGAGAACTACAGATGGCGTTTCGTCCGCTCGGCGATCGCGTGCTGGTCAAGCGCGTGGAAGAAGAATCCAAGACCAAGGGCGGGATCATCATCCCCGACACCGCCAAGGAGAAGCCGCAAGAAGGCGAAGTCGTCTCCGTCGGACCCGGCGCCCGTGATGATCAGGGCAAGGTCAACGCCCTGGAGCTGAAAGCCGGCGACCGCATCCTGTTCGGTAAATGGTCGGGCACCGAGGTCAAGATCGACGGCGAAGACCTGATCATCATGAAGGAATCGGACGTTCTGGGCGTCCTGAGCTGAGCCGGGATCGGGTGAAAGGTGAGCTAGGCGCTAGTGAGCGGACGACGCTCTTAGCCAAAGCTCCGACTTCGCTCGCCCCTTCGCTCGCACTTCACTAGCACTCATTCAAAGGAGCAGCCGCACATGGCCGCCAAGATCGTACATTTCAACACCGACGCGCGTGACAAGATGCTGCGCGGCGTCAACGTTCTCGCCAACGCCGTCAAGGTGACCCTGGGTCCCAAGGGCCGCAACGTCGTGATCCAGAAGTCCTTCGGCGCCCCGCGCTCGACCAAGGACGGCGTCTCGGTGGCCAAGGAGATCGAACTGGAAGACGCCTTCGAGAACATGGGCGCCCAGATGATCCGCGAGGTCGCCTCCAAGACCAATGACAAGGCCGGCGACGGCACCACCACCGCCACCGTTCTGGCCCAGGCCATCGTTCAGGAAGGCCTGAAGGCCGTGGCCGCGGGCATGAACCCGATGGACCTGAAGCGCGGCATCGACAAGGCCGTGACCGTGGTGCTGGAAGAGGTCAAAACCATCTCCAAGCCGGTCTCGAACAACTCCGAGATCGCCCAGGTCGGCACCATCTCGGCCAATGGCGACGCCGAGATCGGCGCCCTGATCGCCGAAGCCATGGCCAAGGTCGGCAATGAAGGCGTCATCACCGTCGAGGAAGCCAAGACCGCCGAGACCACCGTCGACGTGGTGGAGGGAATGCAGTTCGACCGCGGCTACCTGTCGCCCTATTTCATCACCAACGCCGACAAGATGGAGGCCGTTCTCGAAGAGCCGCTGATCCTGCTGTTCGAGAAGAAGCTGACCAGCCTGCAACCCATGCTGCCGATCCTGGAAGCCGTGGTGCAGTCGGGTCGTCCGCTGCTGATCATCGCCGAGGACATCGAGGGCGAGGCCCTGGCCACCCTGGTGGTCAACAAGCTGCGCGGCGGCCTGCGCGTCGCCGCCGTCAAGGCCCCGGGCTTCGGCGACCGCCGCAAGGCCATGCTGGAGGACATCGCCGTCCTGACCGGCGGCCAGGTCATCTCGGAAGACCTGGGCATCAAGCTGGAGACGGTCACGCTCGATATGCTGGGCAAGGCCAAGAAGGTCTCGATCACCAAGGACGACACCACCATCGTCGAAGGCTCGGGCGACAAGGACGGCATCGAGGGCCGCGTCGCCCAGATCAAGAAGCAGATCGAGGACACGTCTTCGGACTATGACCGCGAGAAGCTGCAAGAGCGTCTGGCCAAGCTGGCCGGCGGCGTGGCCGTGCTGCGCGTCGGCGGTTCGACCGAGGTCGAGGTCAAGGAGAAGAAGGACCGCGTCGACGACGCCCTGAACGCCACCCGCGCGGCGGCCGACGAAGGCATCGTTCCCGGCGGCGGCATCGCCCTGTTGAAGGCTTCGGCCAAGCTGGACGGCCTGAAGGGCGACAACGCCGATCAGAACGCCGGCGTCGCCATCGTGCGCCGCGCCCTGCAAGCCCCGATCCGTCAGATCGCCGAAAACTCGGGCGTCGAAGGCTCGATCGTGGTCGGCAAGGTGCTGGAGAACAAGGACGCCTCGTTCGGCTTCAACGCCCAGACGGAAGAGTACGGCGACCTGGTCAAGATGGGCGTCATCGACCCGGCCAAGGTCGTGCGCACGGCTCTGCAAGACGCGGCCTCGGTCGCGGGCATCCTGATCACCACCGAAGCCGCCGTGGCCGACGCCCCCAAGAAGGCCTCGGCCCCGGCGATGCCGGGCGGCGGCATGGGCGGCATGGGCGACATGGACTTCTAAGGAAGTCCGTCATCCCGGCCGAGCCGGGACGTTCAGGTTGAACAAGGAAGGGCGGGCCCGGCAACGGACCCGCCCTTTTTTGTCCTTGCGATGGGTGTGGCTGGGTTGTGTTGTGTCCAAGGATCAATCTGATAACCTGAAACCGGAGACGGCGCGGCCGCAAGGTTCAAGGCGCGAGTCGCGTCTGCTGTTTACGGCACCACTTGCTACGTGCGCCGCGCCGTCTCGTTGAAGCGCGGTAGCTGATGGCCTTCACTCCAGATTTTCGTCGCCTCAGCAATCGGGAGGCCGTACGTGGTGCGCTCGGCGTTTCCGAAGACGTGTTTCAGGCCGTTCTGACGTTTAGTCCAGAAGCTGTGGTCGGAAAGCCGGAGATGGAGGGCGGATTCTATCTGGCCTCGTCGATCACCATCCCGGTCTTTTTCCGGCACGACATTCCCAAGCGGAATCCCGCGCGTGGAGTCAGGACGGTCTGGGAGCCGTCGATAGAGGTGAAGTCCGTTTACAAAGCCCTGGCGCGACGGCTGGATCTCTTCTTTCGGGCCCATTTGGATGGATTCCCGCACGACGCCGCCTATGGTTTCCGGGTTGGCAGGAACATCCGTGAGAACGCTGCGCCCCATGCCGGTCACCGGCATTTGGTGGCGACCGACATTGAGGATTTCTTCCCGTCGATATCCGTCGATCGCATTCAGGGCCTCTTTAACGAACTCGGTTGTCGCAAGGATGCGGCGCAGGCGCTCGCCCAGTTCGTCACCATCGGCGGTGAACTGCCTGTAGGTCTGCCTACCAGCCCCGTAATTTCCAACGCGGTCGCCCTACCCTTGGACCGGGATCTGGCCGCGCTCGCAGCAACGACGGGGTCGACCTATACGCGATACGCGGACGACATCGCCTTGTCCGGTGATGTTGAACCGCCCTCTTCCGAGGAGATTGGACGGGTTCTCGAGGCGCAAGGCTTTTGCTTGGCGGAATCCAAGACCCGTCGTTCCAAGATCGGCCAGGCGCATTTCGTGACCGGTCTGAGCATCAGCGATCCGGTTCGTCCTCATGTTCCGCGTCGAACCAAGCGAGAGATGCGACAGACCCTCTATTACGCGAAAAAATTCGGCCTGGATGATCACCTCGGCTATCGCGGCTACTCCGACTGGCGAACCGCACAGACTGAAATCAATCGTCTGGACGGCTTAGTGAAATTCATCGGCCACCACGAGCCGACGCTGGCGTCGTCGTTGAAGCGGGCATGGAGCGAAATTCTTCGAGACAGCGGCAATCAAGCCAGTTTTGAACCCCGCAACCAGCACCGAGAACCGTTCACCATCTTCGTCGATGAGGCCGAGTTTGAACGGAATGGCCGCCCTGTTCTCGCCCTCGCCATGGCGGCGACCCAGCACCCCAATGTCATTCACGATGATAGCGATAGAGTGCTTCAAGCCTATCTGTCGGACCTCTTCGCGGATGGCCGTCCCGAGGTCATCCGAAAAAAGGGCCTGCATTTCGTCGACGCCACCGAAGACCTTCGCCGTTCGTATGTGGAGGCCATGCGCTCGATGCCGTTCGAAGGCTATGTGGCGTTTGTCGAGTACGACGGGGCTGCCGACTATGAGGCCGCCTACTTGTGTCTCCTTGAGGCTATGACGCCGCGTCGCTTGATGGCGGCGGAAAGCCAGATGGCCTCCTTCATTTTCGAGGAGAATGACAAGGTTTCACGAACGGCCATCGAGACTTGTGTCATTGCTGTGCACTCGGCTCTCGTCGAGCGATGCGACCGCCATCCGAAGTGTATTGGGATCGATTACGCCTCCAAGCCGCACGCGGGCATCGCCCTGTCCGATTTTCTGCTCGGCGTGCTCGGGCGTTACCTGCGCTCGGAACCGCCCGCGCCGAACGCGACTTCCCGGGATCGTCTCAGGTTCGAGCAACTCAGGGACAAGTATCGGGTGATCCTTGATGTCACCAACGGGAGAGAATACTCACGGCGACGGCCCATCGCGCCATGGGCCGACCCGTTTTAGGCTCTCGCCAATCCGCCCCCTCCACATCTCTGCTCGTCTTCGTGAAAGCGGGGGTACGGTCCTATCCGTCATGACACGGGGGTTTCGGGATTGTCAGGAACGGATCACCGACGCCGTTGCATTATCCAACGACCTTTCACGGGAATGAGCGAGGATAGCGAATGAGTTGACGCCAGCCACCACGCTCAGGGGTATAGCCATGAAAAAGGGCGGAGCCGCGCGGCTCCGCCCCTTTGTCGTTTCAGCCTGTCGGCGGGATCAGGCAGCGGATTTCAACTGGGCCAGGGCCACGCGGGCGCGCAGGCGGCTGTCCGAGGAGGTGGCGGCCGAGATGGCGTTGAAACGCTCGATCGTCAGACCCTCGGCCGACAGGGCGGCGGCCATGCCGGCCTGTTGTTCGGCCGGGGTTCCGCCCGACTGGGTCACGGCGCGCGCGGCCGTGGCGGCGCGGGCGTAGCGAACCACCTCGGCGTCGTCGACCGAGGCGCCGACCGAACCTTCGGGCGAAGCCGGGCTGGAGGCGACGCTGATGCGGGCGCGCACCACCGGGTCGCCCGAGATCTGGGCGATGGCGTTGAAGCGGGCGATCTCCAGGCCCGAGGACTGGACGGCCTCGGCCATCTGGGCCTGTTGTTCCGGGGTCGCCGCACCCGTGCCGACGGCGGCGGCGACCTGACGCATCTTGGTCATGGCGCCGGTGAATTGCAGCAGTTCTTCATCGGTGACGCTGTCGGAGGAGGCGGCGGCCGGGGCGGCGTCGACCGCCTCTTGGGCCACGGCGGCGACGGGCGCGGCGGCCAGGGTCAACAGGGAGGCGGCGGCGAGGGCGGCGATACGCATAGGCTACAGTCCTTGGTCTTCGGTTCGATCCAGAAGGGCGAAAGCGATCGGCGGCCGCGAGGGCCTGTCCGATGCGAGCGCCCAGCTTAACGGACAGTCATACCGCCATGCAAATGCGGCGCGGTCGCGCGGATGAAGAGACCATACGAGGGCGAAGGCGGGGGCGGCGCCCGGCTGGGGCGCCCGCGCCGGGTCGGGCGTCGGATCAGTGCTGGCTTTCGGGCAGGCGCACGACCAGGCCGTCGAGATCGTCGGACACGCGGATCTGACACGACAGGCGGCTGTTCGGCTGGACCCCCTCGGCGAAGTCCAGCATCGATTCCTCCATGGCCGAGGCGCGGCCCGTCACGTCCTGGAACGCCTCATCGACATAGACGTGGCAGGTGGCGCAGGCGCAGGCGCCGCCGCAGTCGGCGTCGATGCCCGGAACGTTGTTGCGGATGGCGCCTTCCATCACGGAAAGGCCGTTCCTGACCTCGACCGTGTGCTCGGTCCCGTCGTTCTCGATGTAGGTGATCTTGGCCATGCGCCCTCAACTAGCGAAAGCGGCGGCCGGATCAAGCCTTAGGCCGGGGTCTCGCCCTTCTTGCGCGAGGGCGAGACCATCAGCTTCTTGGTCTCGGCGATGGCCTTGGCCGGATTCAGACCCTTGGGGCACACCTGGGCGCAGTTCATGATGGTGTGGCAGCGATAGAGTTTGAACGGGTCTTCCAGGTCGTCGAGGCGCTTTTGGGTCGCGTCGTCGCGGCTGTCAGAGATCCAGCGATAGGATTGCAACAGCGCGGCCGGGCCGAGGTATTCGGTCTGGTTCCACCAGTAGCTGGGGCACGAGGTCGAGCAGCAGGCGCACAGGATGCATTCGTACAGGCCGTCCAGCTTGGCGCGATCCTCGGGCGATTGCAGGCGCTCCTTTTGCGGGTCCGGCGTGTCGGACTGGAGCCAGGGCTGGATCGAGTCGTACTGGGCGTAGAACAGGCTGAGGTCCGTCACCAGGTCCTTGACCACCGGCTGGTGCGGCAGGGGGGCGATGGAGATTTCCGAAGACTGGCATTCGTCCCAGCCCTTGGTGCAGGCCAAGGTGTTGCGCCCGTCGATGTTCATCGAGCACGAACCGCAGATGCCCTCGCGGCACGAGCGACGGAAGGTCAGGGTCGGGTCGATCTCGTTCTTGATGTGGATCAGGGCGTCCAGAAGCATCGGCCCGTGGTCGTCGGCCGAGACCTCATAGACGTCCCAGCGGGGATCGGCGTCGACCTCGGGATCGTAACGATAGACCTTGTAGGTCTTGACGTTCTTGGCACCGGCCGGGGCCTTGTGCACCTTGCCGGTCGTCGGTTTGGAGCCTTTGGGAAGGGTGAGCTGAACCATCGGGGCCTCAGTACTTCCGCTCTTTGGGCGGGATGTAATCCACGTCCTTGGTCATGGTGTAGCTGTGGACCGGGCGGTAATCGATCGTCGACTGGCCCTTGGTCTCGTCCAGCCAGGACAGGGTGTGCTTCATCCAGTTCTGGTCGTCGCGGGTCGGATAGTCCTCACGCGCGTGGGCGCCGCGGCTTTCGGTGCGGTTCAGGGCGCCTTCGATGGTGACGACGGCCTGACCGATCAGATTGTCGTACTCCAGCGTCTCGATCAGGTCGGTGTTCCAGATCAGGCTGCGGTCGGTGGTCTTGATGTCGTCGGACGCCTTGAACACCTCGCGCACGCGCTGGACGCCCTTTTCCAGGGTCTCGCCGGTGCGGAAGACGGCGGCGTCCTCCTGCATGGCGCGCTGCATGGCCAGGCGCAGATGGGCGGTCGGGGTCGAGCCGTCGGCGTTGCGGAAACGATCCAGCCGCGCCAGGTGGGCGTCGGTGGTCGCGGCCGGGGCGTCGGGGACGGCGGAGTTGCGGTCGACCGTCTCGTCGGCGCGCAGACCGGCGGCGCGGCCGAACACGACCAGGTCGATTAGGCTGTTGGACCCCAGGCGGTTGGCGCCGTGCACCGAGACGCAGGCCGCTTCGCCCACGGCCATCAGGCCCGGCACCACGGCGTCGGCGTCGTCGCCGCGCTTGGTCAGGACCTCGCCGTGATAGTTCGTGGGAATGCCGCCCATGTTGTAGTGAACGGTCGGCAGGACCGGAATCGGCTCCTTGGTCACGTCGACGCCGGCGAAGATCTTGGCGCTTTCCGAGATGCCCGGCAGGCGCTGGTGAATGATCTCGGGATCGAGGTGGTCGAGGTGTAGGAAGATGTGGTCCTTCTTGGGACCCACGCCCCGCCCTTCACGGATTTCGATGGTCATGGAGCGGCTGACCATGTCGCGCGGGGCCAGGTCCTTCACGGTCGGCGCATAGCGCTCCATGAAGCGTTCGCCCTCGGAGTTGGTCAGATAGCCGCCCTCGCCGCGCACCCCCTCGGTGATCAGGCAGCCGGCGCCGTAGATGCCGGTCGGGTGGAACTGAACGAACTCCATGTCCTGCAACGGCAGACCGGCGCGCAGCACCATGGCGTTGCCGTCGCCGGTGCAGGTGTGGGCGCTGGTGGCGCTGAAATAGGCGCGGCCGTATCCGCCGGTGGCCAGGATGACGGTCTTGGCGCGGAAGCGGTGCAAGGTTCCGTCATCCAGTTTCAGAGCCGTCACGCCGGTGCAGGCGCCGTCCTGCATGATCAGGTCGAGCGCGAAATACTCGATGAAGAACTCGACCTCGCGGCGCACCGACTGGCCGTACAGAGTGTGCAGGATGGCGTGGCCGGTGCGGTCGGCGGCGGCGCAGGTGCGCTGGACCGGGCCTTCGCCGTAGTTGCGGGTCATGCCGCCGAAGGCGCGCTGATAGATCGTGCCCTCTTCGGTGCGCGAGAAGGGCACGCCCCAATGCTCCAGCTCGTACACGGCCTGGGGGGCGTTCCGGCACATATATTCGATGGCGTCCTGGTCGCCCAGCCAGTCGGACCCCTTGACGGTGTCGAACATATGCCAGCGCCAGTCGTCCTGGCCCATATTGCCCAATGCCGCCGAGATGCCGCCCTGGGCGGCCACGGTGTGCGAGCGGGTCGGGAAGACCTTGGTGACGCAGGCGACCTTCAGCCCGGACTGGGCCGCGCCCAGCGCCGCGCGCAGGCCCGAACCGCCCGCGCCGACAACCACCACGTCATAGGCGTGATCGACGAATTCGTAAGCGGCCATTCGGCTCAGCCTCCCAGACCGGCGGGCAGCGGCGCAGAACCCAGCGCCAGCCGCCCGATGAAGAAGACGCTCAAACCCGCCACGGCCAGGCAGAGCAGGGCGATGAAGGTCAACAGCGCCGTACGCGACGACGGCTTGTGCACATAGTCGTCGACGATGACCTTCAGCCCCATGTTGGTGTGCCACAGGGCGATCAGCAGGCTGACGGCCAACAGCGCGGCGTTGACCGGCTGAGCCAGCCAGGCGCGGGCGCCGTCATAGCCCGATCCGGCGATCGTCCAGGCGCCCCAAAGGCCCCACAGGCAAAGCGGGATCAGGACCAGGGCCGACAGGCGCTCGGCCCGCCATTCGGCGGCGCCATGACGCTCGGACACCTTCACCCCCTTACGATAGGTTTTTTTGATCCGGCTCACAGCACGACCTTTCCACTGGCGAACAGGGCGATCCAGAAACCGATGCCGATGGCGGCGCCGACGATGATGCTGACGGCGGTCATCCAGGTGGCGGTCTTGGGGTCCAGGCCGTCGCCCATGTCCCAGATCAGATGACGGATCCCGGCGGTCAGGTGATAGGCGATGGCCAGGGTCAGGCCGAACCAGATCACCAGGCCCAGCGGCGAACCCATCCACGCCACGAAGCCCGCATAGGCGTCGGGGCCCGAGGCCAAGGCCCATAGCCAGGCGGCCACGAACAGGGCGCCGAACGACAGGGCGCCGGCCGCGATCCGGTTCAGGATCGACCCCGTCATGGTCAGATGGAAGCGCCAGACCTGAAGATGCGGCGACAGGGGGCGGGCGCGGCCGTTCGGCTGGCGAACGAAGCGGCCGGTGGGATCGGGGTCGGTCGCGTTCGTCGGGCCGCCGACGCCGGGAGCGGGCTGGGTCATGCGAATCGTTCTCAAAACCGCGCGAATTCAACGCGCCTAGGTCGACGCACAGGCTTTAGTGACCGTCGCCACGGAGTGTCAACGCACGCTCCCGCACTTGCTCACTCAAGCGGGCGGAGGCAGGGTCGGCGACGATGGAAACCTTGGCTCTGATCCTGTGGCTGACGATTCAGACTCCCTATGCTGCGGCGGGGAGCGCGCAGACCTATGCGCCGCCGACCGTCCGGCCGTTCGAACCGACCGAAACCTTCGCCCAGTCCGCCCCCGCCGGATCGACCGAGCGCAGCCAGCCCCTGACCCAGCCGGAGACGCTGGACGCCTTTCGGCGCGGGTATCAGGTCGGGCCGGAACCGCTGGATGCGGCCTATGAGCAAGGGGTGGCGACGGCCGAGGCCCAGGCTGACGCCCTGGCTGGGCCGCTGGACGGCGGCTGGCTGGTGATGGACGGCGACCGGGCGCGCGGCCGGATGGTGCTGGCCGACGTCGTCGGCGGAATCATCGAGGGCGCCTTCAGCCCGGTGGAGGGCGGGGGGGCGGCCACGCCCCTGACGGGCCGCCGCGAGGGCGACCGGGCCGAACTGTCGCTGGAGGGCCGCTCGGTGCGTCTGCGCCGGACTGACGACGGCTGGAGCGGGACGTGGGGCGAGGCGCGGGTGACGCTGAGGCGGGGCCTTTAGGGGCGTCTTGGGTCTATGCCCGTGACGAAGGCGGAAACGCCCGCTAAAGCCATCTGATGACCGAAGCGCCCAAGAAGGGCTGGTTCTCGCGCCTCAGCGAGGGCCTGTCCCGCTCCTCCAAACAGATGACCGAGCAGGTGGTGGCGACCTTCGTCAAGGAGCCGCTGTCCGAGACCGCGCTGGAGGGGTTGGAGGAGCATCTGCTGGAGAGCGATCTCGGCCCGGCCGCCACCGACCGCATCGTCGCCCGCTTCCGCGACCTGCGTTTCGGCAAGAGCACCGACGAACGCGAGGTGAAGACCGCCCTGGCCGAGGCCGTGGCCGCCGAACTGCGCCCCAATCAGGCGACCTTCGATCCGCTGGGACAGGGGATCAAGCCGTTCGTCGTGCTGTTCGTCGGGGTCAACGGCTCGGGCAAGACCACGACCCTGGGCAAGATCGCCGCCGATCTGACGGCCAAGGGCGCCAAGGTGATGATCGTCGCCTGCGACACCTTCCGCGCCGCCGCCCGCGAACAGTTGAAGGTCTGGGCCGAGCGCGCCGGAGCCGATTTCGAGAGCCGTCGCGACGGCGCCGACCCGGCCGGTCTGGCGTTTGACGCCTACACCAAGGCCCGGGCCGAGGCCTACGACGTGGTGCTGATCGACACCGCCGGGCGGTTGCAGAACAAACAGGCCCTGATGGACGAGCTGCTGAAGATCGTTCGCGTGCTGAAGAAGATCGACCCCGAGGCCCCGCACGAGACCCTGTTGGTTCTGGACGCCACGGTCGGCCGCAACGCCCTGGCCCAGGAACAGATCTTCGGCCGCGCGGCCTATGTCTCGGGCGTGGTCATGACCAAGCTTGACGGCACGGCGCGCGGCGGGGTGCTGGTGCCCGTCGCCAACGCCTCGGACGCCCCCATCAAGCTGATCGGCGTGGGCGAGGGGGTCGAGGACCTCCAGCCGTTCGACGCCGACGCCTTCGCCCGCTCCCTGGTCGGACTTGAGGACTGAGCCATGACCGAAGCCGCCTCGACCAACCGCCAGTGGATCAGAAGCGCTGTCGACTTCGGCGCCCTGGCCGCCTTCGCCCTGGCCTTCGTCGTCCTGCGCGCGCGCGGCGTGGAATCGTCCGAGGCCCTGGTCCAGGCGACCTGGGCGCTGGTCGGCGGTTCGGCGGTGGCCCTGGTCGTCGGCTATCTGGTCGAGAAACGGCTGGCCTTGCTGCCGTTGCTGACCGGCGGTTTCGCCCTGGTGTTCGGAGTGCTGACCCTGTTCTTCGACGACGCCCTGTTCGTGAAGTTGAAGGTTACGGTGCTGAACCTGTTCCTGGCGGCCCTGCTGCTGGGCGGGACGCTGATGGGGAAATACCCGTTGAAGGCCCTTCTGGGCGACGCCATCAAGGTCAATGACGCGGCCTGGCGCACCCTGACGCTGCGCTATGGGATCTATTTCCTGGCCGTGGCCCTGGTGAACGAGGTGGTGCGCAGCCCCGCCGCCGTCACCGCCATCTGGTCGTGGCTAGGGCGGGGGACGCCTGACGCCGAGGCTGTCTGGGTCGGCTTCCGCGGCGTGCTGTGGATCGCCGCCTCGATCTTCGGCGTCTCGCAATTGCCGCTGATCATGAAGAACCTGATCAAGGACGAACCGCCCGGCCCGACCTCGCCCGATACGGGCCTCTAACCTCAAGCCCGCCCTCAAGCAGCGAGCGGCCGCGCCGCGAGCGTTAGGGCCGAGAAACAGCCCTCAAGCAGCGAGGCTCCGCGAGCCGAGCGTTAGGGCCGAGGCGACCACACGGTAGGGCGGCTAAAGAACAACTTTCGCATCGGCGTCGCGAAACCGTAAACCGGGGCTGCTAGAGCTGACGCCAGCCTTGGGGATAGGGTCATGGTCAAGTCCGGCAAGTCGTCGAAGAAGAACGCGGGTCCGCTGGCGGCGTCGCCCAGCCACCTGATGCATCGCGCCCTGCAATTGGCGCTGGACGTCTATACCGAGGAGGTGGGTCCCGACGGCCTGACCCAGCGCCAATTCGCGGTTCTGGAGGCCGTCTCGGCCAAGGCCGGGCTGAGCCAGACCGATCTGGTCCGCGCCACCGGCATCGACCGCTCGACCCTGGCCGATCTGGTCGCGCGGATGGAGTCCAAGGGTCTGGTCGAGCGTCGGCGTTCGACCCTGGACGCCCGCGCCATGACCGTGCGCCTGACCGAGGCGGGAACGGCGGCCCTGGAGGCGATGCGGCCGCGCGTGCAATCGGCGGACAAACGCATTCTGGCCCTGCTGCCCAAGGGCCGTCGCGAAGCCTTCCTGACCGTGCTGGCGGAACTGGCCGCCACCGCCGACGCCGCCCCCGACCTGGCCAAGGCCGAGGCCCGCGCCGCCAAGAAGGCGGCCAAGGAAGCCAGAAAAGCCGAAAAAGCGGCCAAGAAGGCCGCCGCCAAGCCGGAAAAGGTCAAGACGCCCAAGGCGGCCAAGGCGGACAAGCCCGCGAAAGCGCCAAAGGCCGCCTAATCTCGTCTCCCCGCTGAGGGGAGACGGAATCCGGGTCAGGCCTTGCCGTCGAAATTCCCGCCGGACGTCTCGCCGGACGCCGCATAGCCGCCCGCCGCGCCGGTTCCCGAATCCTTGGCCGCGACCACCACCATGGCCGGCCGTACGGTGCGGCCGAACAGCTCATAACCGGCCTGAAGCGTCTGGATCACCGCGCCGCCCGGCACGTCGGCCGAAGGCTGCTCCATCATCGCCTGGTGGAAGTGCGGATCGAAGGCTTCGCCCGCCTGGGGGGCCACGCGCTTCAGCCCGTTGGTCTCGAAGGCCGACAACAGCGACTTCTGGGTCATCTCCAGCCCGGTCACCAGGCCGCCAGCCGCGCCCTCGGCGTCATTCGGCGCCGCCTGCAAGGCCCGCTCCAGATTGTCGGCCACGCCCAGAAGGTCACGCGCGAACCGCTGGATGGCGTAGGCGCGGGCGTCGTTCATCTGGCCTTCGGTGCGGCGCTTGACGTTTTCGGCCTCGGCGGCGGCGCGCAGGGCGCGATCGCGCCACTGGTCGCGCTCGGCGATGACGGCGTCCAGCGGAGCCAGGCCGTCCTCCTGAGCCTCTGCGTCGGCTTGCTCGGCGGCGATCTCGGCGTCCAGATCGGTGTCGATGGGGTCGTTGTCGGGCGTTTGGGTCACGTCTCTTGTCCGTCCAGCATTCGGCCCAGCACCCGGGCGGTGTAGTCCACCAACGGGATGACACGGGCATAGTTCAATCGGGCAGGCCCGATGACGCCGATGGCGCCCAGAACCCGCTGTCGCCCCGTCATATAGGGCGCCGCGATCACGGCGGAACCCGAAAGCGAGAAAAGCCGCGTCTCGGCGCCGATGAAGATGCGCACGCCCTGGCCGCCCTCGACCCCGTCCAGCAGGCCGATGAGCTGTTCCTTCTGCTCCAGGTCCTCGAACAGGGAGCGGACCCGCTCCAGGTCCTCGGCCGCCCCGGCGTCGGCCAGAAGATTGGCCCGGCCGCGCACGATCAGCGAGCGTTCCCGCTCGATCCCGCCCGACCAGGCGGCCACGCCGTCCTCGACCAGACGGGCGGCGGCGGTGTCCAGCTCGCGCCGCGCGGTCTCCAGCTCGGCCCGCATCTCGACCCGCGCCTCGGCCAGGGGGCGGCCTTTCAGTCGTGCGTTCAGGAAGTTGGAGGCCTCGGCCAAGGCCGAGGGCGTGACCCCCGCCGCCAACGGCATCAGCCGATTCTCCACCGTGCCGTCGTCGCCGACCAGCACCGCCAGGGCCTGGTCGTGACCCAGGGCCACGAACTCCACGTGTTTGACCCCGGTCTCGCGCACTGGGGTGACCACGACCCCCGCGCCGCCCGCCAGGCCCGACAGCAGGGCCGAGGCGGCGTCCAGGGCCTCGTCGAAGCCGCGCCCGCGCCCGGCCAGCCGCGCGTCGATCTCGCGCCGTTCCTCGGCGCCGACGTCGCCGATCTCCAAGAGGCCGTCGACGAACAGGCGCAGCCCCGCATGAGTCGGAATGCGCCCGGCCGACGTGTGCGGGGAATGCAGCAGGCCGGCCAGGGCCAGGTCCTGCATGGTGTTGCGGATCGAGGCGGGCGACAGGCTGACGCCCGACAGCGACAGGGTGCGCGAACCCACCGGTTCGCCGGTCGCCAGATAGGTCTCGACGATGCGGCGGAAGATGTCGCGCGCGCGCTGGTCCAGCCCGGTCAGGCCGAAACCCGCCGGTTCGATGGCGGTCGATCCCAGCAGGGGCGTCTTCATGTCCGCGCCTCCCAGCCGTGATCCGGCGTCGCGCGGCGCGAAGTCAGGGGACGCGAAGTCTGGGGGCGGGAAGAGGGGGACAGGCTCACGCTTTCAGGATAAGCACCCCCGCACCGCCTTCCAAGGAGTTCTCATGACCGCCGTCCGTCCTTCCGGCCGCACCCCCGATCAGCTTCGCGCCGTGACGCTGGAGACCGGCGTCAACCGTTATGCCGAAGGGTCCTGCCTGGTGTCGTTCGGCCATACCAAGGTGCTGGTCACCGCCACGGTCGAAGAGACCGTGCCCGGCTGGATGCGGGGCAAGGGCCAGGGCTGGGTCACGGCCGAGTACGGTATGCTGCCGCGCGCTACCCATACCCGGGGCCGACGCGAGGCCGCCGCGGGCAAACAGACCGGCCGAACCCAGGAAATCCAGCGTCTGATCGGCCGCTCGATGCGGGCGGTGGTCGATCTGAAGGCGCTGGGCGAACGGCAGGTGGTGCTGGACTGCGACGTGATCCAGGCCGACGGCGGCACCCGCACGGCGGCCATCACCGGGGCCTGGGTCGCTATGGCGCGGGCCTTCAAATACCTGCGCGAAGAGGGGGTCATGAGCGCCGATCCGATCCTGGATCAGGTCGCCGCCGTCTCGTGCGGGGTCTGCGCCGATCAGCCGGTTCTGGACCTGGACTATGAAGAGGATTCCTCGGCCGAGGCGGATTCCAACTTCGTGCTGACCGGCGCCGGCCAGATCGTCGAGATTCAGGCCACCGGCGAAAAGCGCGGCTTCTCGCGCACCGAATTCGATCGCCTGTTCGAACTGGCCCAGGGCGGTTGCGCCGAGCTGTTCGCCCTGCAACGCGCGGCGCTGGAGGCGAACTAGGCCGCCGCCAGACCGGCCGCCCTCAACAGGGGGCGCAGCGGGACCAGGGTTTCGGGATCGGCGGCCAGGGCCGCACGGGCCTGGGGCGCGCGAAGCAGTTTGACAGCCGCGGCCTTGGCGTGGTCGGCGGCCGGACCCAAGGGGGCGGTCTCGCCCGCCGCGATGCGCAGCAGGACGTGCAGTTTCTGGGCCGGGGGCGCCGGGGCGCGGGCGATCTGAACGATCAGGCGGGCCTCGGTCTCGACCGCGCCGCCCACGGTCCCGACGACATCGCAGATCGCCGCCTCGTCATGTTCGGACAGATTGGCGGCGCGAACCGATTTCTGGAGCGCGGCCAGAACCCCCAGCTTCTGGGCGGCGGTGCCCGTCGCCTGGCGCATCTCGGTCTCGAACCGCAGAGAGGCGACGCAGGCCGACAGCCAGCGCGCGGCCGAACGTTTGTTGGCCGCGCCGGTCACGTTTTCGCACAGTCGCGTCAGCATCTCGGCCTCGCACAGCACCGTGCCGCAGATCTTGACGTAGGCGGCGACGAATTCGGCGGTGACCAGGGTCTTGGAGCGTTCGACGAAGGCGTTCTGAACCTCGTCCAGGGTCAGCAGACGCCCGGCGGCGGCGGTCAGGGCCGTGGCCAGGGCGCGCAGGATGTCGATCTCGCCCGGCGCGTCGGACGGACGCAGACGCCGCGGACTCATCAGTTCGCGCAGCACCATCCGCGCCAGGGACGCGGCCAGCAGAGGAAACTCCCCCGCGGCCAGGCGCGCGCCCAGCCGGGCGGCGGGACCGTCGACCGGCGGGATCAGCAGGTCCAGCTTCGGGTCGAATTTGACCAGGGCCTCGACTTCGCGCGGGGCGGCCATGCGGACCACGGCGGCCAGGCTGGCGCCCTGGTCCAATGCGGGTCCCAGAATCTCGGCCAGGACGGTGCGCTGGGCCAGCATTTCGCACAGCATCTGTTCGATCGGCACCATGACCAGGGCGCGCGGAGCGCCCTGGGCCGGAGCGCCCTCGGCCAGGTCCATCAGCCGATCCAGCCGCGGCCGCGCCCCCCGCGCCTCGATCAGGGCGCCGCATACCGCCCCGCCCATGGCGAAGGCGCGCTCGGACTGGCCCGACAGCTTGTGGGCCACGTCGGCGATCGAGCGCTGGGACAGATCGGCGAACAGCCCCCTGCGGCCCGCCAGGATGACGCGCTCGATCGTCTGGTCGGCCAGCCGCTGATAGTGCCGCATCAGGTCGTGGACGGTCTGGCCCGTGGCCTGGCTTTCGGGCACGGCCATCTTCTGGATGGCGTGCTGAAGTTCGACGCCCGAGGCTTCCAGCCTTTCGGCCAGGTCGGGGCGGTGCAGCAGTTCGAAGGCGGTGACGCCGTGGCGGCTGAGCCAGTCTTCCATGACCCGGCCCAGCAGTTCGCGGGCGTGGGGGGCGTAGAGGTCCTGCGGGCCGTTGCAGGCGGGTCCCGCATCGGCGTCCTCGACCAGCCGCTTGCGCCGCACCTCGGGCGCGCCCCGGGTCAGGACGGTCAGGCTGGAGAAGGCCATGGTGTCGGGGTCCAGCGTCTCCTTGGTCACGCGCACGGCGGCGGCGCGGTCGTCCTTCAGCAGGTCCTCGGCCGTCTCGATGGCGGTCTTGCGGTCCTCGGTCGCCATCAGCAGCGACCACGGAGCCGGGGCCGTCTTGCGGATATAGACTTCGTAATGGACGGGACCGGACATGAGGACGCTTTCGGATACTGGGGACCGACAGCGTCGCACGAGAGGGTTTAAGGCGGGGTTTCGGGGAAGGCGAGCATCGACCGTCCCGCTCGCCTATGTCGCGTTCGCCACCCCTACGACACTGAATCGTTCTAGAAATATGAATGACGAATCAGTGCGCGCCAGCTAGCTGGAGGCGCGCTGCGGGGGGTGAGTCATGAAATCCATCAAATCCATCATGGCCGCCGTCCTCGGCGCTTTCCTGATGACGAGCGCGGCTCATGCCGGGACAGCGACCTTCACCGGCAACGCCAGCGCCGGCTTCACTCAGTCGCCGCAGATCTTCGCTGGGCAGTTCACGACGTTCACCACCTATTCCAGCGCCTTCACCTGGCGCTACGTCATGCACACCTTCACGGTGGATCAGACCGGTCCGTATAACGCCACCTCCACGACCGGTCCCGATGTCAACACTACCTATATCCTGACGGGAACGTTCGCGCCCAACACCTCGACGCCGACGACGCCGCTCAGCAATTTCGTCGTCGGGGCTTTCAGTGGCGGCACCACCGCCACCCTCACCAATGTGACCCTGACGGCGGGGCAGCAGTATACGGCCTTGGTCGTCTACAACAATCCGGCGCCGCAGGGGCAGCTCAACACCTTCACCATCACGGGGCCGGGCAATATCAGTTGTTCGAGCTGCGTCGCACCGGTCCCCACGATGTCGGAATGGGCGATGATCCTGTTCGGCGTTCTGCACGCGGGCGGGGCGGCGGTGTTCATCCAGCGGCGCCGTTTCCAAGTCTGAACCGACGGGAGGGTGAACCCGGCAAACTTGCACCGTTCGCCGCCAACCCCCATTTCTGATCGCCCAAATCTAACCGTGATCCGGTAGAACGGTTACGCTTGCGGTGCGTTGAGCGTGAGTCGGACCTCGCGTTACGGGCCGCGATCAGAGGAGACACCCTTGGCCAACATCACCCTGGTCGATGACGACGAGAACATCGTGGCGTCGGTTTCGCTGGCGCTGGAGAGCCACGGCCACAAGGTCACCGCCTATCATGACGGCGCGACCGGGCTGGAAGCGCTGGAGGCGTCGCCGCCCGATCTGGTCGTGCTGGACGTGAAGATGCCCCGCATGGACGGCATGGAGGTGCTGCGCCGCCTGCGCCAGACCAGCCAGATCCCGGTCATCATGCTGACGTCCAAGGACGAGGAGATCGACGAGATCCTGGGCTTCAACCTGGGCGCCGACGACTACATCCACAAACCGTTCAGCCAGCGACTGCTGATCGAGCGGGTCAAGGCCCTGTTGCGCCGCTCGGGCGCGGACGGCGGCGAACCGGAGCCGTCGGCCGAGGTGTCGGGCAAGGCCATCAAGCGCGGCAAGCTGACCATGGACCCGGCGCGCCACGAATGCACCTGGGACGGCAAGGCGGTGAAGCTGACGGTCACCGAATTCCTGCTGCTTCAGGCCCTGGCTCAGCGGCCCGGCTTCGTGAAGAGCCGCGACAATCTGATGGACGCCGCCTATGACGATCAGGTCTATGTCGACGATCGCACTATCGACAGCCACGTGAAGCGGATGCGCAAGAAATTCCGCGTCGTCGATCCCGAGTTCGACGCCATCGAGACCCTGTATGGCGTCGGATACCGATACCGCGAAAGCTGATCCCGCGCGCCTGTCCGCCCGTGAGGGCGGCGGCGAGGGCCTGGGCGAGCGCATCCGGCGACGGGTGAACCGTCTGGGCGGCTCGCGGCTGGGCGGTTTCATCCTGGCGCTGAACCTGCTCAGCCTGCTGATCCTGTTCGGCGGGGCCTTGGCCCTGAACGAATGGCGCCGCGGCCTGGTCGAGGCGCGCCAGGAATCGCTGATGGTGCAGGCCGAGCTTCTGGCCAATCTGCTGGGCGTGGCGCAGGCCACGCGCGGCGAGCCGACGCCGGCGCTGAACCCGACCGACGCGGGCCTGTTGCTGCGCGACAACTTCATCCCGACCGGCCAGAGGGCGCGTCTGTACGATCAGGACGGCCTGCCGATCGCCGACAGCTTTCAAGTGTCGGAGGTGATCCCCGGATCGCCCTTGCCGCCCGCCCTGCCCGCGGGCACGCCGCCGCCCCGACCGAACGCGCGCGAAAAGGCGCGCGACGCCGAACGCCAGACCCGCGCCGAAGCCGAACTGGCCGCCGAGGTGCAACGGGCGCTGGACGGAGACCCTCAGGCGGGCGTGCGTCTGTCCGAAAACGGCGATCAGGTGGTGTCGGTCTCCATCCCCGTGCGGCACGTGCAGCAGGTTCTGGGGGTGCTGACGTTGGAGGCGGGGGACGTCGACGAGATCCTGAACGCCCAGCGGTGGGCGCTGTTTCCCTTCGCCCTGGTGGCCCTGGCGGTGTCATTGCTGTCGTCGCTGCTGCTGCACCTGTTCGTGGCGCGGCCGGTGATGCGGCTGTCGCGGGCCGCCGACGAGGTGCGGATGCAGCGGGCGCGGGCCATCTCCCTGCCCGATCTGGAGGACCGCAAGGACGAGATCGGCGATCTGGCCCGCGCGCTGGAGACCATGACCGAGACCCTGTCGACGCGGATGGACGCCATCGAGGGCTTCGCCGCCGACGTGTCGCACGAGATCAAGAATCCGTTGACCTCGATCCGGTCGGCGCTGGAGACGCTGGCGTTGGTCAAGACCGACGCGCAGCGCGAGAAACTGACCGCCCTGTTGCAACAGGACGTGCGGCGGCTGGACCGTCTGATCACCGACATCTCCAACGCCTCCAGACTGGACGCCGAACTGTCGCGCGAACGGCCCCGTCCGATCGACATGGGCGAACTGCTGGCCGAGGTGGCGCATATCTATGAGGCCACGGCCAAGCCGGGCGAAGCGAAGGTGACGCTGTCCGCGCCGCCCGGCGTCGACGGCCGCGTGGTGGGACAGGACGGACCATTGGGCCAGGTGTTCCGCAATCTGGTCGACAACGCCAAATCCTTCAGCCCGGCGGGGGCGACGGTGCGGATGACCCTGTCGCGCGACGAGACTGACGCCTGCCCTGTCCACGTGCGGGTCGAGGACGACGGGCCGGGCATACCGCCCGACAATCTGAGCACCGTCTTCGAACGTTTCTACACTTCGCGGCCCAAAGGGGCGGCGTTTGGATCGAATTCGGGCCTGGGTCTGTCGATCGTGCGCCAGATCGTCGAGGCCCACGGCGGCCGGGTCTGGGCCGAGAACCGTCTGGCGCCGGACGGAACGGTCCAAGGCGCCCGTTTCACCGTGGCCCTGCCCGCCGCCGGGCGGCGCGGATGAACACGCCCCGGCACGCCACGGTCGTGGCCCGATCCCATGCCGACGGCTGGCGCGGCGTGATGCTGACGGGACCGTCGGGCGCGGGCAAGAGCGACCTGGCGCTGCGGCTGATCCAGGCGGGCTTTCGCCTGGTGGCCGACGACTATGCTCATGTCTGGGCTTCGGGCGGGCGCCTCTACGCCGCCGCGCCCCACAGCATCGCCGGACGGATCGAGGCGCGCGGCCTGGGAATTCTGCCCGCGCCGACCCGGATCGTGGCGCGAATCCGCCTGATCGCGCATCTGACGTCAGAGCCGCTCGAACGCCTGCCCGAGCCGCGTTTCGAGACCACCGACGGGGTGGATGTGGCGTCCATCGACCTGGACCCCAGACCCGTTTCGGCGGTCGCCGTCGTCGCAGGTGCGCTGGCGGGCTTTGATCGTGACGCGGTTTGGCCTATTTAGGCCCGCTTGGGCCTGAACCGGCGGATGTCGGCGGGCGGCTTGGGGCTTAGTCTTGGCGGTTCCTGAATGATCGGCCTGGTGATCGTCACCCACGGCGGCCTGGCCTCCGAATTCCTGTCGGCGATGGAGCACGTGGTCGGGCCGCAGCGCGGCGTGGCCGCCATCTGCATAGGGCCGGAAGACGACATGGAGCGGCGCCGCCGCGACATCGTCGATGCGGCTGCGGCCGTGGACGACGGCGACGGCGTCATCCTGCTGACCGATATGTTCGGCGGCACGCCGTCCAACCTGGCCATATCGGTGATGGAGCAGACCCACGCCGAGGTCATCGCCGGGTTGAACCTGCCCATGCTGATCAAACTGGCCAGCGTGCGCGGGCGTGAGACGCTGGAAGCCTGCGTCGCCCATGCCCAGGACGCCGGGCGCAAATACATCTCGGTCGCCAGTTGGGTCCTGACGGGGGAGAAATGAGCGAACCCGCCAAGGCTCCCGTTCAGGCGATCGTCGGCATCTGCAACCAGCGCGGTCTGCACGCCCGCGCCTCGGCCAAGTTCGTCAAACTGGCCTCGGCCTATGAGGCCGAGGTGCGCGTGACCCGCGACGGGACGACCGTCGACGCCCGCTCGATCATGGGCCTGCTGATGCTGGGCGCCGGCGCGGGCTGCGACGTGACCATCGAAGGCGAAGGCCCGGATGCGGCCGAAGCCGTCGCCGCCCTGGCCGACCTGGTGAACCGCAAGTTCGACGAGGACCAGTAGCGGACCGTTCGGCGTCGGAAGCCGCCGCCGCCGCCCCCGAACCTGCGACTTCCTTACGCGGCCATTATGCGGCGTACGCCACTTCCGTATGGTCTCCTTACGCGCCTTTGACGCCTTCTCCGGCCCTGAACTGAGCAGGAGACGATCGGCATGGCCGACGTGGTGTTCCTGGCGGTCGGGTGCGGGGCCTTCGTCGCCTTCGCCGTCCTGGCCGCCTTGCTGAAGAGGTTGGGATGACTTTGCTGGGCCTGTTGTGGGTCGTCGGCGCGGTCGTCGTCGGCGTCTATATGGTCGCGGCCCTGTTGCGGCCCGAGCGGTTCTAGGAGAGCCGCATCATGAACATTCAGGGATGGGCGGAGATCGCCCTCACCCTGAGCGCCGCCTGCCTGTTGGGGTGGCCGCTCGGGATCTATATGTCGCGCGTCTGGAACGGCGAACGGACGTGGCTGGACCCGGTGTTGAAGCCCGTCGAAGGCGTCTTCTATCGCGCCGCCGGGATCAATCCGAACCGCAGTCAAGGCTGGCTGGGGTACGCGGGCGCTCTGCTGGCCTTCAATCTGGTCGGCTTCGCCCTGTTGTACGCCATCCTGCGGCTACAGGGCGTCCTGCCCTTGAACCCGCAAGGCTTCGACGGCGTCAGCCCGCATCTGGCCTTCAACACCGCCGCCAGCTTCGTCACCAACACCAACTGGCAGAGCTATGGCGGCGAGACGACCCTGTCCGCCTTCACCCAGATGACCGGGCTGACAGTGCAGAATTTCGTCTCGGCGGCGACCGGGGCGACCGTCGCTGCCGCCCTGGCGCGGGCCTTTGTGGCGGATCGCGGCGAGGGGGTCGGCAATTTCTGGGCTGATCTGACGCGGACGACGCTGTGGGTGTTGCTGCCGCTGGCCTTTGTCATGGCGGTGGCGTTGGTCGGTCTGGGCGTGCCCCAGACGCTGGCGGCCCATGCCCAGGCGACGACGCTGGAAGGCGGGTCGCAGACCATCAGCCTGTTCCAGACCGCCAGCCAGCTCGCCATCAAACAGCTCGGCGTCAACGGGGGCGGCGTGTTCAACGCCAACTCCGCCCATCCGCTGGAAAACCCTTCGGCCCTGACCAATCTGATCACCGCCATCGGCATCAATGTGCTGGGCTGGGCCGCCTTCTTCGCCTTCGGCCGCAGCGTCATGGCCAGTCGCGACGTGAGGGCGTTGGTCGCGGCGGCCTTCCTGCTGCTCGGCGCGGGCGCCGCCGGTCTCTATGTCGCCGAGACGCAAACGCCGCCGGCCCTGGTCGCGGCGGGGGTGGACGCCTCGGTCAATATGGAGGGCAAGGAGGTGCGTTTCGGCGCGCCCGCCTCGGCGGCCTGGGCGGCCATGACCACCGGCGCCTCCAACGGATCGGTCAATTCCATGCACGCCAGCTATATGCCGCTGGGCGGAGCGATTCAGATGGTCCTGATGCAGCTCGGCGAGATCCTTCCGGGCGGGATCGGCTCGGGCATCGCCGTCATGGTGCTGATGGCCATGCTGGCGGTCTTCGTGGCCGGTCTGATGGTCGGCCGCACGCCCGAATATCTGGGCAAGAAGATCGAGGCGCGCGAGATCCAGCTGGTGATGATCGCCGTTCTGGTGCTGCCCCTGTCCATCCTCGGCTTCGCGGCGGCGGCGGCGGTCCTGCCTGAGGCTCTGGCGGGCCTGCTGAACAAGGGGCCGCACGGCCTGTCCGAGGTGCTGTACGCCTACACTTCGGCGGCGGCGAACAACGGTTCGGCCTTCGCGGGCCTGACCGCCAATGCGCCGTGGTGGAACACCACCCTGGGCCTGGCCATGCTGGCGGGGCGGTTCGTGCCCGCCGTGACGGTGCTGGCCATCGCCGGGTCTCTGGTCGTCAAGCCCAAGCTGGCGCCCTCGGCCGGGACCCTGCCGACCCATGGCCCGCTGTTCATCGGCCTGCTGATCGGGGTGATCCTGATCCTCGGCGGGCTGCAGTTCTTCCCCGCGCTGTCGCTCGGACCCATCGTGGAGCATTTCGATATGCTCCGGGTTCTGGCCGCGCTGTGACCGGAAATCCGTCATGACCGATCTGACCATGGACGCGCCGCGCCCCCGGCTGGGGGGCGGCCTGTCGGGCGCCATGCTGCGCCGAGCGGCGGGTGACGCCGTCCTCAAGCTGAACCCGACCAAACTGCTGAAGAAACCGGTGATCTTCGCCACCTGGATCGTGGCCTTGCTGGCCACGGTGTCGGCGGCGGCCGAGATCGCTTCGGGGCGTGACGCGGGCTTCGCCCTGCAACTGGCCTTCTGGCTCTGGATCACGGTGCTGTTCGCCAATCTGGCCGAGAGCGTCGCCGAGGGCCGGGGCAAGGCGGCGGCCGATTCCTTGCGCGCGACGCGGGTGACGACAAAGGCCAAGCTGATTGTCGATCCGAAGACCGGAACCGTCGTGCCGACCCCGGCGCACGAGCTGGATGTCGGAGCCGTCGTTCTGGTCGAGGCGGGGGACGTGATCCCCTCGGACGGCGAGATCGTCGAGGGCGTCGCCTCGGTCAACGAGGCCGCCATCACCGGCGAGAGCGCGCCCGTGATTCGCGAATCGGGCGGCGACCGCTCGGCGGTGACCGGCGGCACCACCGTTGTGTCCGACTGGATCAAGGTGCGCATCACCGCCCGGCCCGGCGCGACCTTCCTCGACCGGATGATCGCCATGGTCGAAGGCGCCGACCGCGGCAAGACGCCCAATGAACTGGCGCTGGCCGTGCTGCTGGCGGGCCTGACGCTGGTCTTTCTGATCGCGGTCGTGACCCTGCTGGGTCTGGGCGCCTATTCGGGCGTCGAGCTGGACCCGATCGTGCTGGGCGCCCTGTTCATCACCCTGATCCCGACCACCATCGGCGGCCTGCTTTCAGCCGTCGGCATCGCGGGCATGGACCGGCTGCTGAAGGTCAATGTGCTGGCGACCTCGGGACGGGCCGTCGAGGCGGCGGGCGACGTGGACACCCTGTTGCTGGACAAGACCGGCACCATCACCTTCGGCAACCGTATGGCCACTGAGGTCATTCCCGTTCCCGGCGTGCGGCCTGACGCCGCCCTGCGCGCCGCCGTCATGGCCTCGCTGGCCGATGAGACGCCCGAGGGGCGCTCCATCGTCGAACTGGGCCGCAACGACGGACTGTCGGCGGACCTGCCCCAGGGCGCCAAGGTCATTCCCTTCTCGGCGGTCACCCGCCAGTCGGGTGTCGAGGCTGGCGGCAAGACATGGCGCAAGGGCGCAGTCGACGCCGTGCTGAAGGACTTGAACCAGACCGACGGTCCGGCCGATTTCCGCCAGGCCGTGGACCGCATCGCCCGCTCGGGCGGCACGCCCCTGGCCGTGACCGAGGATGGGGCGCTGGTCGGCGTCATCCACCTGAAGGACGTGGTCAAGCCGGGGGTGAAGGCGCGGTTCGCCGATCTGCGCCGCATGGGTCTGCGGACGGTGATGATCACGGGCGACAACCCGGTCACCGCCGCCGCCATCGCTTCGGAGGCGGGAGTCGACGACTTCCTCGCCGAGGCCACGCCCGAAGACAAGATGCGGCTGATCAAGGCCGAACAGGCCAAGGGTCGGCTGGTCGCCATGTGCGGCGACGGGGCCAATGACGCGCCCGCCCTGGCCCAGGCCGATGTCGGCGTGGCCATGCAGACCGGCGCGCAGGCCGCACGCGAAGCCGGCAATATGGTCGATCTGGACTCGGACCCGACCAAGGTCATCGAGATCGTCGAGGTGGGCAAACAATTGCTGATCACGCGCGGCGCCCTGACCACCTTCTCCATCGCCAACGACGTGGCCAAATATTTCGCCATCATTCCGGCCATGTTCGTGGTCGCCCTGCCGTCGCTGGGCGCCATGAACATCATGGGTCTGGCCTCGCCCCAGAGCGCCATCTTGTCGGCGGTGATCTTCAACGCCCTGGTCATCGTGGCCCTGATCCCGCTGGCCCTGCGTGGGGTGAAATATCGCGCCATCGGGGCGGCGGCGCTCTTGTCACGCAACCTGCTGATCTATGGTCTCGGCGGTCTCGTCGCGCCCTTCGTCGGCATCAAGCTCATCGACATGGCCATCACCGCGCTCGGCCTGGCCTGAGCGCATCGGAGTCGCGTTTCATGACACGCAATCGTTTCAAGGCCTCGGGCCGCAACGACGCCTGGTTCGCCGGAGCCTGTTTGACCGCCTTGGCTGTGTGGGCCGCAGCCGACCGGGCCAACGCCCAGACGGCGCGGACTCAGATCTCGGCCAATGTCGCCGTGGTCACGGACTATGTCTTCCGGGGCGTCAGCCAGACGGAAGCAGGCGGCGCCGCCTCGGCCGGCGTCGAGCTGACCTCGGGCAGGGTCTACGCCGGGGTCTGGGTCTCGAACGTCGCCTTCCCGGGCGATCCCGATACGGGCGCCGAGTTCGACCTCTATGCGGGGGTGCGGCCCGAGTTCGTCGGGTGGACGTGGGACCTGGGCGTGGTCGGCTATCTGTACGACGATCCTTCGGGCGCGGAATGCGACTATGTCGAGGCCAAGGTCGCGGCCGCGCGCGCGGTCGGACCGGCCACGGTCGGTTTCGCGGCCTTCTGGTCGCCGGACGTCTTCGGTGCGACCGAGGACCAGGCGACCTATGTCGAGGCCAACGCCGCCTGGACCGTTTCGGATCGCTGGACCGTGTCGGGGACCGTCGGCCGTCAGTTCGTCTCGTCGGACTTGGATTACACGACGTGGAGCCTCGGCGCGGCGGTGATGCTGAACGACGCCCTGACGCTGGACCTGCGTTATCACGACACCGATGAACACGGCTTCGGCGATATCTATGGATCGCGCGCCGTGGCCAGTCTGAAGGCGGCCTTCTGATGCTGAACGCCCTGCGCCCCGCCGTCGTCATGACGGCCCTGTTCACCCTTTTGCTGGGTCTAGCCTATCCGTTGGCCGTGACCGGCGTCGGCCAGCTTGTCTTTCCGGCCCAGGCGAACGGCAGCCTGATCCACGATCCAGACGGGTCTGTGCGCGGCTCGGCCCTGGTCGGGCAGGCCTTCGCGGAAGCCCGCTATCTGCATCCGCGCCCCTCGGCGGCGGGCGACGGCTATGACGCCTCGGCCTCGTCCGGCTCGAACCTGGGTCCGCTGAACCCGGACCTGGCCGCGCGGGTGAAGAGCGAGACCGAGCGTCTGCGCGCCGAGGTCCCCGGCGCCATCATACCCGCCGATGCGGTGACGGCCTCCGGCTCGGGTCTCGACCCCGACATCTCACCGGCCTACGCTCGCCTTCAGGCCGCCCGCGTCGCCACGGCGCGCGGCGCGCCGGTCGCAGAGGTGCAGGCCGTGATCGACGCCCATACCGAAGGTCCCCTTCTGGGTTTCATCGGCCAGCCGCACGTCAATGTGCTGATGACCAACCGGGCGCTGGACGCCCGCTTCCCCGCGAGCTGACCGCTTGACCGGGACGGACCCGGTTGCATCGACGGCCGCCCGACGGAAACGCGGGCGGCTGAAGGTGTTTCTGGGTATGTCGCCCGGGGTGGGCAAGACCTACGAAATGTTGCGCGCGGCCCGTCGTCGCAAGGCGGAGGGCCGTGATGTCGTCGTGGGCGTGGTCGAGACCCATGGTCGGCGCGAGACCGAGAGCCTGCTGCGCGGCCTGGAGGTCATGACCCGCGCCCCGCTTGACCACCGCGACCGGACCCTGCTGGAATTCGACCTGGACGGCGCCCTGGCGCGGCGTCCCGAACTGCTGCTGGTCGATGAGTACGCCCATTCCAATGCGCCGGGATCGCGCCATCCCAAACGGTGGCAGGATGTCGAGGAGCTGTTGGACGCCGGGATCGACGTCTGGACCACGCTGAACGTCCAGCATCTGGAAAGCTTGTCGGACGTGGTGCTGCGCATCACGGGCGTACGTCAAAGGGAGTCCGTGCCGGACAGCGCCCTGTCGCGCGCCGACGATATCGAGGTGGTCGACATCACCCCCGAGGAGCTGCGGACGCGGTTGGCCGAGGGCAAGGTCTATGTGCCCGAGACGGCGCGGCTGGCGGCCGACAACTTCTTCAAGTTCGAGAACCTGACCGCCTTGCGCGAACTGGCCCTGCGCCGGGCCGCCCAGACGGTGGACGACCAGCTCGTGGCGACCCTGCGCGAACGGGGCGTGCAGGGACCCTGGGCGGCGGGCGAACGAATTCTCGTGCTGGTCGGCGGCGACGCCATGGCGGCGTCTCTGGTGCGCACCGGGCGTCGGATGTCGGACCTGACCATGGATGCGCCCTGGACCGTCGCCCACGTCGATCGGCCGTCGGGCGCGGGCGGTGACGCGGTCTCAGCCCAGCGCCTGTCCGAAGCCCTCAAGCTGGCCGAACAGCTCGGCGGGCGCACGGCGGTCCTGAACGGCGACGACGTGGTCCGGGCGGTGATGGAGTACGCCCACCGCAACAACGTGACCCAGATCGTTCTGGGCAAGAGCCGCGACAGTCGTCTGTCGGAATGGCTGGGCCGGTCGCTGGCGGCCGAGCTTCTGCGCCGGGCGAACGGCGTGGCCATCCACGTCGTGACCGAGGCCGGATCGGACCCCGCGCCCATGTCCGTGCGGCCGATGCGGCGCGGTTGGTCCACGTCCGTGACCGGCTATCTCGCCGGTGCGGCCTTCATCGCGGTCGCCACCGGGCTGGCCTTGCTGCTGGACCGCAGTTTCGATCGTGTCGACCTGGGCGTGCTGTATCTCGCGGCGGTCCTGGCGGCAGGGGTGCTGTACGGTCTCGCGCCCGCCCTGGCGGCGGCGACGGCCGCCTTCCTGGTCTATAATTTCCTCTTTCTGAGTCCTCGCTACAGCTTCGCCATCGGCTCGCCGACGGATGTGCTGACCCTCGTCATCTTCTGGGCGGTGGCCCTGGTCACCGGCGTCCTGGCCGGAAGGGTGCGCGAGCAGGCGGAAGCCGCCCAGCGCCGAGCCTCCGCCGTCTCCGCCCTGCTGTCCGCCAGCCAGAACCTGACCGCCGCCAAGGACCGCACCGCCGCCGCTGGCGTTCTGGCCGACCAGACCAGCGCGGCCGCCGAAGCGGCGGTGGTGGTCCTGCTGCCCGACGCCGACGATTTGATCGTGGCCGCCGCCGCGCCGTCCGAGGTCGCCCTGGGCGTCACCGACATGGCCGCCGCCCGATGGGCCTGGGAAAAGGGCGAACCGGCCGGGCACGGGCAGGGGACCCTGCCCCAGTCGCGCTGGACCTTCCGTCCCTTGCAGGGCGTGCGGGGCCGCGCGGGCGTGGCGGGCGTTGACGCCGTGAACCTTGCTCCCGGGTCGGATGAGGAACGACTGGCTCTCGCCCTGCTGGACCAGGGCGCCGTTGCGCTGGAGCGCGCCGAATTGGCGGCCGAGGCGGTCGAGACCGAGACCCTGCGGCGCGCCGACCGTTTCCGTTCCGCCTTGATGAACTCCGTCAGCCACGATCTGCGCACGCCGCTGTCGACCGTGCTGGGGTCCGCCACGACCCTGATCGACCTGGGCGACAAGCTGAAACCGGCTGTGCGGGCGGACCTTCTGCTGTCCATCCGGGAAGAGGCCGAACGCCTGAGCCGCTATGTCGGCGACCTTCTGGACATGACCCGGCTGGAAGGCGGCGGGCTGAATGTTCGCGATGACTGGATCGACGTGCGCGACGTTCTGAACGCGGCGTCCGAAAGGGTGACGCGGCGGCTGGGCGACCGGCGGCTGGTCCGCGACTTCTCCGCCCGCCTCAGCCTGGTGAGGGCCGACCCCGGACTTCTGGAACAGGCCCTGGTCAACATCCTTGAAAACGCCGTCGCCTACAGCCCCGACGGCACGGCGATCGAACTGGCCGCCTATGAGGATCGGGGTGCGGTGGTGCTGTCGATCGAGGACGAAGGGCGCGGCATACCGACCATCGAGCTGGAACGGGTGTTCGACAAGTTTCGCCGCATGGAGGAACCGTCGGATCGGGGCAAGGGCGCGGGCCTGGGGTTGGCCATCGCCAAGGGCTTCGTCGAGGCCATGGGCGGCCGAATCGCCGCCGCCAGCCCCATCCACGACGGTCGCGGCGCCCGCATCCTGATCAGTCTTCCCAAGACCATCGCCACCCATCCCGGCCTGCTCTAGCCTGTCGCCGATGTCCGCCGCCCGCCCCGCCATTCTCGTCATCGACGACGAACCTCAGATCCACCGCTTCCTGTCCCCGGCGCTGGACGCCGCCGGCTATGAGCCGAAACAGGCCGCCAGCGGTCAGGAAGGTCTGCGCGGCATCGCGCTTTGGAATCCCGACGCGGTGGTGCTGGACCTCGGCCTGCCCGACATGGACGGCAAGGACGTGCTGAAGCGGGCGCGGGAGTTTTACGCCGGCCCGATCATCGTGTTGTCGGCGCGCGAACGGGAGGCCGAGAAGATCGCGGCGCTGGACCTGGGAGCCAACGACTATGTCGAAAAGCCGTTCGGCGTCGGAGAGCTGTTGGCCCGACTGAGGGCCAGCCTCAGGCAGGCCGCGCATCGGGAGGCGCCGAATGGTCCGATCGTGATCGGCGACGTCAGCATCGACCTGGAGAACCGCCGCATTCTGCGAGCGGATGAACCGGTTCGTCTGACGCCGAAGGAGTTCGAGGTGCTGGCCATGCTGGCGCGCCACCCTGGCAAGGTGATCGGCCACCGCGACCTGCTGACCGCCGTCTGGGGCGTGGCGCACGCCGAAGACACCCAGTATTTGCGCGTCGTCGTCGGCCAGATTCGTCACAAGCTGGAGCGCGATCCGGGGCTGCCGAGGCTGATAGAGACGGAGCCTGGAATAGGCTATCGCCTCAGCGGCTAGGCGCGGGCGACCACAGCGTCGCCGACCGTGAAGCCCATCCGCTCCCGCAAACCGCGCGGAGCAGGATGGTGGAGCCGAGGGGAGGCTCCTGTGGGTAATAGAAATCAGATACTTAGGATCACGCCAGCGTGCCGTGTGTGATGCTTATGTGTAGCAAAAAGATAGGGCGGGGCCGAGACCCCGCCGTACCTCTTACTTCTTGCGCTTAATGGTCTCAACGACGTGAGTGTTGGGCCTAGCCTTGGCCTTGCTCACCTTCGTGAAGCGACCCGTTTTTGCGCTGCGTCCGATTTTCATAATAACTCTCCTAGAGGTAGATTTATGGAAAGCGCCCCCTTCCACCAAGGTGGCAAAAGGGGGCGATAGGCTCACTCCGGAACCAAGATCGGCCACGCCTTCAATCCGAAGTTTCTGGCGTGGAGAACTCGACCCGACCGGGGGTCAGTGCGGCTAGTCCGAAAGACCAGCCGGTAACCCGGCGGAACGTGAATACGTCTCGTCATTCTCGATATCCCTTGCAAAGCGGGACGCGGAAAAACCTTGACGAGTTCCACTTTTTGTGCCTCTAGGGGCATTGCGAAGTGATTGTAGAACTCGACTTCGGCTTCGGCTGGCAAGTCCCGTTACCCAGTCACGAACTTAGAACCGCCCTTACCGGGGCGGTTTTCTTTTGAGCGAAATCCCCCATTTAGCTAGATTGCGAAGCCTGAGTTCGGCCGCTTTTTGAGAAACGCGGAACCGACTTACTAGGTCCATGACGGTGTCGCCTGAATATATAAAGCTAACCGGCATCAAAATTTCCGCAGCGAAGAGGTTGGCTTGCCACTCTGAATTCTCATAGGGCTTTAATGCTGCCGCACTTGAGCGGGCGAGGATGCATTTTGAATGTAGCGCCCAATGACCTAACTCGTGAGACGCTGTGAAGCGATCTCTTCCATCATCATTCCAGGCGCCATGATAGACCGATTGGGGAAGGATAATTCTATCAACCCCCTCATCGTCAGTGAACGAAAGTCCCTCAGCACCTTCAAGGTCGCTGTCGGGCCAAACTTCCAGCCGGATTACATTTAATCTGTTATCCAGCACCTTCTCCAATACGGTCATCACGGGAAACAGCGGTCCGTCATGAAGGCTCAACACCGAACGTAGCTCAACGGCCGTCGCTCGGACGGACGCGATGGACATTGGTGGAACCCTATAAACAACACCGCTCATCTTTGGTTACCCCTTCTTTTGGAGGATGCCCTTAATCTTGTTTAGCTCAATGTCAGACAGGGAAGAAAATTTGTTAGCTAAAAGCCCTGCCGTATCCCTTGCTAGAGCATGGGTAGCCTCAATCTTGAATACACTTTGAGAAGCAGAGGCGGCGCTTCTGAGATTGTTAGCTGATAGTGCCGTTAGATTGTAAGTCTGAATTATCCTTTCAGCCAGATCGCGCGGGGGAACCTTTCGGCCCATTTCAATAGCGGACAGGAACGAGGACGTAACGCCTAGTCTTTCAGCCATGTCCATGAGCCTCTCGTCGGTCTCCAGTCTCAGGTGGCGCAGTGCCTTCCCGATTGGCGAGAGCATGGTCCATTCTCCTCCTTGGTCGCAGTTGTAGCCATCACGAGAACAATTATGTACCAAGCTGGTTCATTTTTCAAGCGGTCGGGTTGAAAAAATTTTCGGCACAAGCGTCAACCGCCTTAAAGCCAGCTGCAGCACCTGATGCCCCCCGTGGGGTGACGTACCGGGCTGGCACACAAGTCCTAACTTATGAGCGGTGGCGCAAAAGATAGTTTGACTGCCGTTCTGCGCCATGCTTATGAGCCAAGTTAGGTCAACCTCTAACTTGTGAGCCACCATGCATCGGATCGCCTACTACCGTGTGAGCACGGGGGACCAGAGCATTGAAGCCCAGCGGGCGGCACTGGGCGGACCTTTCGATCAAGAGTTCGCCGACGAGGGCGTTAGCGGGGCGACGCCAGCGGCTACACGCAAAGGGTTCTCCGACCTGCTTGCGAAGATCAGGACCGGCGACACGCTGTACGTCTATGCGGTGGATCGGCTGGGTCGCGACGCCTTGGACGTGCAGGCCACTGTTCGCCTTCTCCTAGAGCGAGGCGTCACAGTCCATGTTCATGGCCTCGGTCCGATTGGACGCGGTGTGGGGGAGTTGATCCTCGCCGTCCTGGCCCAAATCGCGGACATGGAGCGCCAGCGGGTCGCCGAGCGGACCCGAGCCGGGCGAGACGCGGCGAAGGCGTCTCTGGCGGCCACAGGGCGCACTCACAGGGGGAAGGCGAGCCTCGGTCGCCCGATGGCCCAGGACGCCGCGTCAGTGGTCGCGTGGCGGCGGGAAAACAAGGCCAGCATCGCCACCACCGCCCGCCAGTTCGGCCTGTCTCCGGCGACGGTGAAACGCTACTGCGCCAGCGCCGGTTGATCGCCGTGCCGACGCAGGCGGCTCCAGACGCGCTGCCCACCTGCGGCCCAGACAACGGCCAGAAGCAGGGCGATCAATAGCATGGCGGCAGGATCGAGCAGACGAACGGCGAGAGCCATAACCCGGCCCATTGGGGAGGAAAGGGCCTGAGTGTCCCGCCGCGCCCTGTCCTGCCGTGCGATAATCTCGCGGGCGTGTTCCATCGAAAGCGCGTCGCGTCTCAGTTCGTCCCGTTCCCGCAAGGATCGGCCATTCTCAAGCTGACCGGCGCTGGCGATGTAGTCGAAGGAAGGGGCGGCCTGCCGGGGGTCGATGCGCCCAGAGATGGCGCGACCGATAGACGCCGAGATTGTCCCATTCCAAGCCGCGCCGAGCATCTCGGAGAATGAGGCGGGCGCGTACCTGGCCCTCGCCTCGGCGTCTTGCTGAGCAGCAATCGCCAGACGCTGCCGTTCAAGTTCGGCCTCACCGATCACCGGACCCCCGTCATGTTCGACCGTGTTCCCGTCGATCACCTGCGCCCAAGCCTGCTGCTCGGTCATGGCCGGACGGTCTCGGTCCAGTCTTGCCTGTCCCCGGATCGGGTCATCTGGCGAGCCGTGCAGGACGCTCTCTGCAAGTGCCTCCCGGCCCTCGCGGGTCAGCGTCGCACTTGCAGCAGGCGGGGTCTCCGTGGTCGCTGAGACGGTCGGATCAACCGTGGCGGCGAGCGAGAGTAGCAGGGTGAGCAAGGTGTGTTCCTCCGTGGCCCACCGCTGAGATAGCCGCCTCGAAATGTGCCGTAAATGCCGTGGCCGTAGGTGCCGCACCGCCTCAATCGTCTTCCGTGCCTCGGATCTCGGTAAAGCAGGACGCGGATGGTCGCCTCGCCCAACTGGGCGCGGGCATCCGGGCCATGCGTGAGAAGGCTGGGCTGTCGCAGGAAGCCCTTGCCGACGCCGCAGGGGTGGATCGGTCTCACATGAGCCGGATCGAACGCGGGAAGCGAAACGTCAGCATCTTGAATGTCTGCCGGATCGCAGACGCATTGGCCTGCAAGCCGTCTGATATCTTGATCGCCGGCTCGCTCTAGGCTCTCACAGCGAACAGCCCGGACTACGCGGAACTACAGGATTTTTTAGTGGAGCGGTCTGTTACACCGCAGCCGAGCCGCATGGGCCTACAATCGCCAAGGCGCTGTGGCCGCCGCTAAGCATCGCCAAGTGGCGCCGTTGAATTCGATACCCATACGGACAGGGCAACCCGCCCCATTCCCGTCCGCCGAAAGGCGGGGGCCTTACGTCACAGGTACGATCACATGGGAGAGGTCAGCCAAGGCTGACTGTGATCGGCGGCTTACCTTACGCAGCGCACAATGCAGCCAACGGTCAGAACACCGCCGCTTTGCCCCCTTTGACCCCATCGAGAAGCAGATGCGTAGTTATTCGTATCTGTTTCCCGGGGTTAAAGATGGGGAGAGCGGCCAGCCTACGAGCAACACATACATACCACGGTCATGGTAAGGGGTGTGGGGCGTGAGTGAGCAGAGGTGAGAGCGAGTAGCTAACCCGCCGCAGCTACGATGTTGTGCCACCCTGCGATGGTGGCGGAAGGATAAACCCAGGTACCTTATAAGACCTGATGGCGTTAACGAGAACGTGGGTGCTGAAGCCTAGCCCGTACTTACCCGTCACGTCCGAAGGTTTGTGACCCACCAGTTGTTTCGCAATACCAACTTCAATTCCAGCCTCCCGACAGCAGTCCATAAAGGCGTGTCGGAAGCTGTGAAACGTGAGGCGACGATCAGTTATCCCGCAGGCTAGGCGATATGAACTAAACCACTGACCCCATTTTTCGGTGAGCGCACCATCGCCGCTCGGCTTGAGGTCTGGGAATAGCAGTGCCCCAGCAGGTCTGCTGGCTACCAGTTTAAGAAGGCCCAGGTCGATCAAGCTGGCGTGGACTGGAACCAGTCGCTCACTAGACGCCGTTTTCAGCCGGTTCTTGCCCTCCTCATCGAGGCGGATGCGGAAAAACCATGCCTTCTTTTCAACCCCGTCGGCGTTGTAAGCGATGGTCGCTACATCCTCCTTCCTTAGCTGCCCCAACTCCTCGCGCCTTGCACCTGTGAACAGCGCAAGCAGCGGCATCCAGTAGGCGGCTTCTCCGCGCCCTCTTATCGGTCGCTCCCCGAGCCGGTGGACGGGGCCTGCGAACAGTTTGGTCAAGTCTGCACTGCTAAACGGCAGCCTACGCTTTCCGCCCTTTGAGGGAGGTGCTGCAACGCCATTGGAAGGATTGCTTGGCAACACGCCCTCTCCGACAGCGAAGTTTAGGATCGTTCGCAATCTGGATAGCTTGGTTCCCACATTTGCGGCCGAGGTGCCTTCATCGATGAGCTTGGTCTTAAAGTCCTGAACGTGCGCTCTTGTGATGCTGCCTACATCGAGAATGCCAGTCCGTTCCGAAAACCACCGAACAACGGCGGCGTGAGCGCGGACGGTCTTGGCAGTCGGGCTGCGCTCAAGCGCCCACCGTGCGATCAACCCCTCCAGCGTGCTCGAGAGGACTTGTGCGGGCCTTGACTGGGGAACCGGTATAGACGGCGGGACGGCTCTCGCCCGCGCCTTCGCTTCGGCCTCTCGCGCTCTCTCTTCGGCCCGCTCCTTCTCTCTCCGCAGATCGAGAATGATGTCGCGTAGCGCCAATTCCTTTTTGCTGAGCAGATCGAGGTTTTGGACGTTCAGGACCGCCAAAAGTTGGTGGCGTTCAAGTTCCCGAGCGTCGCGCTCCACCTCCTCTCGAAGCTCCTCCTCGCAATCGAACGCCATCTTTTCGAGGGCGTACTCAAGCTCTTCGTCTGTGATCGTCTGTACGGGTCTAGGGTCGCGTTTCCACGCTTCCTTGATCTGTCTTAGTTTTGATTGGATGTGCGCCCCGAGATCGTCGGATTGATGCAGGCGGGCAGCGGCAAACTCTTCGTCTAACGCCACCCACGCTTTCGCATGAAGACGCTTTGCCTCTTCGCGGTCTTTCGTGCCCAGAGCGCGGACGATCTCGAGCCTGCCGCCGAAGGCCACAATCAGGTCTTTCGGGATGCGTCGCCGGAGGCTGTAGGCGGCCCCTCGTCGGATCAGTCCAGTCGGCATATCGTCCATAGCTCCGTGTGTAGCAGACACAGGGCGCTTCGGCATATCTAAGTGACTGATTTCGCTAGTTACACAGCCGCATCAACGGCTTATGTAACGCCTGGTGGAGCCGAGGGGAGTCGAACCCCTGACCTCGTCATTGCGAACGACGCGCTCTACCAACTGAGCTACGGCCCCCACGACCCGGCGTGATCCGGGAAAGGCGAGGGCGCGACATACGAAGGCGGTCGGTGGGTGTCAACGGGGGACGATGCGTCCGGGACGAAGCGGTGTACCTGAATCGCCGTCCGCGCTAGTCAGGGGCAAGAGACCGGGAGACCCGAATGGAATTCGCCGCCGCCGTAATCGACTTTATCTTCTTCGTGGCCAACGCCATTCTGACCTTGCTGGTCTGGGCCATCATCATTTCGGCGATCCTGAGTTGGCTGTTCGCCTTCGACGTCATCAACCACCGCAACCGGTTCGTGTCGCAACTGGCCTATGCGCTGGATCGGATCACCGGGCCGGTGCTGGCGCCGCTTCGCCGGTTCATCCCGCCGCTGGGCGGGATCGACGTGACGCCGATCGTCGCCCTGATCCTGATCCAGGGGATCCAGAATTTTCTGTTGCCGGCCGCCCATGTCGCGGCCCTGAACCTGGTCGCCGGCTGAGCGGCGGCGGGGACACGCCCGGCGGCAATCGGGAACAAGGACGCGACCCGCTCTTGCCTCCGCGCCGCAGCTTTCTAAGGTGCGCGTCCCGACAGGCCTCCCCGGCTGCAACAGACCGACCCGACGCATGAACCCGATCAAGACAGTCGCCGTCGTCGGCGCCGGCCAGATGGGCGTTGGCATCGCCCAGGCGGCGGCCATGGGCGGTTATGCGGTGCGGCTGTACGATGTCTCGACCGAGCGGCTGGCGGCGGCGGCGGCGGTGATCGGCGAATCCTTGGCGCGGCAGGCGTCGCGCGGCATGATCGAGGCGGCGGCGGCCGAGGCGGCCCTGGCTCGGATCGCCATGGTCCAATCCCTGTCCGAAGTCGGCCGCGCCGACCTGGTGATCGAGGCGGCGGTCGAGGACGAGGCGGTCAAGAAGGCGATCCTGGCCGATCTGGTCCCGCATCTGGGACCGGACACCCTTTTGGCGTCCAACACCTCGTCGATCTCGATCACGCGCCTGGCTTCGGCCACGGATCGGCCCGAACGTTTCATCGGCCTGCATTTCATGAAGCCCGCGCCGGTGATGAAGCTGGTGGAGATCATCCGCGGCATCGCCACCTCGGCGGCGACCTATGAGACGGCGGTGGCCTTCGCCGAATCCCTGGGCAAGACGACCACCAACGCCGAGGACTTTCCGGCCTTCATCGTCAACCGCATCCTGGTGCCGATGATCAACGAAGCCATCTACACCCTGTACGAGGGGGTCGGCGACGTGGCCTCGATCGACAAGGCGCTGAAGCTGGGGGCCAACCATCCGATGGGTCCGCTAGAGCTGGCGGACTTCATGGGGTTGGACGTGGTTCTGGCCATCATGAACGTGCTGCACGAGGGGCTGGCCGACAGCAAATATCGGCCCTGTCCGCTGCTGGTGAAATACGTCGAGGCGGGCTGGCTGGGGCGCAAGAGCGGGCGCGGCTTCTACGACTATTCCGGCGACACGCCGGTTCCGACGCGATAGGCTGGCGGCCGTGCTCAATCGTCGCTTCGACACGCCCGAGGATCTGCCCGGTCGACGGCCGGTGACCTGGCGGCCGTCGGGCGCGGCGCCGGCCCTGGCTGTCTTGGCGGGCGCCGCCTGGCCGCCTTTGCTGACCCTGGTTTTCTGGCCGCCGCGCAACTGGGCGCCGGGCTTGGACACCGATTGGCGGCTGGTCATGCTGGTCGTCGGGCTGATCGCCGTGCCGACCGGCATCTGGGCCTTGCGCGGCGAGCGTGAGCGCACCGGCCGCCCCGACACCCGCATGGGCATCGTCTGGCGCTTCATGCTGTTCGGCGGTCTGTTGGCGGCCGCCTTGCAGACGGCCATGACCCTGATCCTGGTGGTGCTGGGCTGGTTCGAGGCGGGAGATGTGGCCCAGGCCGTCGGCGCGACCGAGACCAAGCTGTTGATCTATGGTCTGGGCGGTCTGCCGATCGCCGTCATCCTGGGGGTCAGCTACGCCCTGTGGGCGGGGCTGTGCGTGGCCTTCATCGCCTTCATGCCGCGGCCGCCGACGGTAAGGGACCGGCTGGGGCTGATGGATCGAGACCGCGAACCGGCCGATCCGGGGTCGTCGGGACCGCGCCGCCGGTACTGAGGCGTGCGGAACGGCGCTTGCGTTCACGGTCGATAACGGTGAGGCTCGCCGTCTCGCAACACGGGGGGCGCGATGACCGACATCCAGGATTCCAGACCTTACCCCGTGGCGCTCAAGGACCGGGTGCGCAGCCTGGACGCCATGCGCGGCCTGGCCGTGCTGGGCATTCTGGCGGTCAATGTCGTCGCCTTCGCCTTTCCGTTCGGCGTCTATATGGACGCTGAGTTGGCGCCCCAGGCCCCTGGCGCCGTCGGGACCTATTGGGTCTGGGTGTCGGACACCTTCTTCCATTCGAAATTCATCACCCTGTTCACCATGCTGTTCGGGGCCTCGGTCTTCATGGTCGGGGGCGAGCGCAAGGACCCGGTTCGGGGACCGTTGATCCGGCGCAGGCTGCTGTGGTTGATCGGCATCGCCCTGATCCATGGTCTGTTGATCTGGTGGGGCGACGTGCTGCTGCTGTACGCCGTGACCGGCCTGCTGGTCATGCTGTGCCGGTCGATGTCGGGACGTAAGCTGATCTGGATCGGCCTTGGCGTGACGATCCTGCTGGCGTTGCTGGCGGCGCTGGGCGCGCTGGCGATGAATTTCGCGCCGCCGGAGATCCAGGCCTCCATTGCGGAGCAGAAGGCGTCCATGGGCGGCACGCCAGAGACGATCGCCGCCTCGATCGCCAATTACCGCAGCGGCTGGAGCGGTATGCTGCACGAGAATTTCGCCGCCTGGGTCCAGCTACAGGTCGCCAGCACCTTCTACATCATTCCCACCCTGGGTCTGATGTTGCTGGGCATGGGGTTGTTCAAGACGGGCTTCATGGCCGGCCGGGCGCCGACGGGGCTGTATCTGCTGTTGATCGTGCTGGGCGGCGGCGTGCTGGCCGCGACCGGCTGGTACGGTTGGCAAGAGGCTTTCGCGGCCGAGGGCCAAGCGCCGATGAACGGCCTGGTCGAGGCCCTGAACGCCTTCGCCTTCGTCATCACCCTGGCCTATATGAGCGTGATGATCCTGCTGGCCACGCGCGGGCCGAAGCTGATCGCGGCGGTGTTCGAGCCGGTCGGCCGGATGGCCTTCACCAACTATCTGACCCAGTCGCTGATCATGAGCACCATCTTCACCCAGCCCTGGGGACCGCGGCTGATGGGCCAGGTCGGATGGGAGGCCCTGCCCTTGCTCGTGGCCGGGGTCTGGGCCGCGCAACTTGTCTGGTCGCCGCTGTGGCTGTCGGTGTTCCGCATGGGACCGTTGGAATGGGTGTGGCGTTGCCTGACCTATGGGCGGCTGGTGCCGCTGCTGAAGGGACGTTGAGCGGGGCGGCGTCTCGGACTGGCGTTGCGATGGGACGGGCGATGGCCTAATCGCCCGGCATGACCGACAGCGTTTCTCCCCCCGCCACGCCTTCCAGGCCCGAAGCTCGAAGCCCGCGCGGCTTCGCCGACCGTCGCGGCCGCGACGTGGCGGCCGAGCGCCGCATCGTCGAAAAAGTGGCCGCCGTCTATGAGCGGTGGGGCTTCGAACCGCTGGAGACGCCGGCGTTTGAATACGCCGACGCCCTGGGCAAATTCCTGCCCGACGCCGATCGCCCGAACGAAGGCGTGTTCGCGCTTCAGGACGACGACGATCAGTGGATGGCCCTGCGCTATGACCACACCGCGCCCCTGGCCCGGTTCGCGGCGCAGAACTGGGAGACCCTGCCCAAACCCTATCGTCGCTACGCCTACGGCCCGGTGTGGCGCAACGAGAAGCCCGGTCCGGGCCGGTTCCGCGAATTCTGGCAGTGCGACGCCGACACCGTGGGGTCCGACCGGCCCGAGGCCGACGCCGAGATCGTGGCCATGGCGGTCGAGGGGCTGGAGGCGGCGGGCCTGCCGGCCGGTTCGGCGGTGGTCAAGATCAACAACCGGAAGCTCTTGGACGGCCTTCTGGCCCAGTCGGGCGTCAATGACGCGGCGCAGAAACTGGTGGTCATGCGCGCCATCGACAAGCTGGATCGTCTGGGCGAGGCGGGGGTGCGCGACCTCTTGGGCAAGGGGCGGTTGGACGATTCCGGCGCCTTCACCCCCGGCGCCGAACTGGCGGGACCGGCCATCGGCGCCATCATGGCTTTTCTGTCGGCGGGCGGGGGGTCGCGCGACGAGACGCTGGATCGGCTTTCGGCTGTGGTCGGCGGGTCCGAAGCGGGCGCGGCGGGCCTGGAGGAGCTGGCGCGGATCGATGCGGCGCTGAAGGCCCTGGGCGTGCCGCAGGATCAGGCGCGGTTCGATCCGGCGGTGGTGCGGGGTCTCGAATACTACACCGGTCCCGTCTATGAGGCCGAACTCCTGGCGCCGGGGTCGGTCAGCCTGGGTTCGATCGGCGGCGGCGGGCGCTATGACGACCTGATCGCGCGCTTCACCGGCGAGACCGTGCCCGCGACGGGGTTCTCGTTCGGGGTCAGCCGCCTGGCCTACGCCTTGAACGCGGCCAAGCTGATCGAGGGCGCCCAGACCGCCAGCGCGCGCGGGCCGGTGGTGGTCATCGCCTTCAGCCCCGACGACATGGCCCACTATCTGGCGGCGGCGGGCGAATTGCGCCGGGCCGGGATTCCGGCCGAGGTCTATCTGGGCAAGGCGGGCATGAAGGCGCAGATGAAATACGCCGACCGTCGCGCCGCCCCGGCCGCCGTCATCCTGGGCGGCGACGAGATCGCGGCCGGGCAGGTGACGATCAAGGATCTGGACGCCGGACGCGCCTTGGCGGCCGGAATCGCCGACAACGAGGCCTGGAAGGCCGAACGGCCGGGTCAGGTCGCCGTGGCGCGCGACGCCCTGGTCGCCACGGTACGCGGTATTATCGAAGCTTCTTCGAGTTTCCGGCGCACAAGCGCGTGACTTAACGCTGTTCAGTTGCGCGAAAGGCGGGTTTTCGCCTTCCGTTTGATTGACTTGAACGTCCGCCTCGGGCCATTTGCCCCCACTCGAGGGCCGCAGCGCTGATGCGCCGCGATTCTCGAAGGCGTTTCGGGGAGGAAACGTCCGCTCCGTCAGAGAGCGAGAAAGCCCGCCGCGATGTATCCCCCGCGGCGGGCTTTTTCGTGCCTGGAAGCCTGGGGCGGGCCGCCAAAAACAAGGGCCGGAGCGTCGCCGCTCCGGCCCTTGTCAGTCTGGTCGGAAACCGAGGATCAGGCCTCGGTCTTCTCTTCCTCGGCGGCGGCCTCGGCCGGAGCCTCTTCAGCGGCGGCTTCAGCGGCCGGGGCCTCTTCGGCGGCCGGGGCCTCTTCGACAGCCGGGGCCTCTTCGACAGCCGGGGCCGGGGCGGCCGCGGCGGCTTCGGCTTCTTCCTTGGCGCGGGCGGCGGCTTCGGCGGCCTCGACCTTGGCGGCGGCTTCGGCCTCGGCGCGGTCGGCTTCACGCTGGGCGCGTTCGGCGGCGCGTTCCTGAGCCTTCTTGCCCGGCTGAGCCTTGTTCGGGTTGTTGCCCTGGGTCCACTTGACCTTGGCGCCGAGGGTCTCGTCCTGGCTCAGGAAGCGGGCCACGCGGTCGGTCGGTTGGGCGCCCTTGCCCAGCCATTCGGCGATGCGCTCGACCTTCAGGGTGACGCGCGGGGTCGGGCCGTCCTTGGGCAGCATCGGGTTGTAGCTGCCGACGCGCTCCAGGAATTTGCCGTCGCGCGGCGAGTGCGAGTCTGCGACGACGATATAGTAGTAGGGGCGCTTCTTGGCGCCGCCGCGGGCCAGGCGAATCTTCAGCATTTTCAGTCTCTTTCTTTGGTCGAAATCATTTCTTGGGAGGGAAGCCCGGCAGGCCGGGGAGGCCGCCGGGCAGGTCAGGCGTCTGTCCGCCGCCCAGAGAACCCCCGCCAAGCGCCGCGAGGCGGTCCTGAAGGGCTTTCATCTGTTCGGGATCGGCGTCGGGCAGCTTGCCGCCGCCCATGGCTTTCAGCCGCGCCATGTCGGCGCCGCCGGGACCCCCGGCCATGCCGCCGAACATGGCGGCCATCTGCTGCATCTTCTTGGGTCCGCCGCGCGACATCATCTTGACCATGTCGGCCATCTGACGGTGCTGTTTCAGCAGGCGGTTGATGTCCTGCACCTCGACGCCGGCGCCGGCGGCGACGCGCTTCTTGCGGCTGGCGTTCAGCAGGTCGGGCTTCTTGCGCTCGGCCTTGGTCATCGAGCTGATGATGGCCTCCTGGCGGGCGATCATGCGGTCATCGACGCCGCTGTCGGCCATCTGGGCCTTCATCTTGGCCACGCCGGGCAAGAGACCCATGATGCCTTGAAGACCGCCCATCCGCTTCATCTGCTGAAGCTGATTGGCCAGGTCGTTCAGATCGAACTGGCCCTTGGCCAGTTTCTTGGCCATGGCCTCGGCCTTGGACTGGTCCAGGTCGGCGGCGGCCTTTTCGACCAGGGCCACGATGTCGCCCTGGCCCAGGATGCGCCCGGCCACGCGGCGGGCGTCGAACACGTCCAGCGCGTCGACCTTCTCGCCCGCGCCCAGATATTTGATCGGCAGGCCGGTGACCGCCCGCATCGACAGCATGGCCCCGCCGCGCCCGTCGCCGTCGGCGCGGGTCAGGACCAGACCGGTCAGCGGCAGACGGTCGTGGAAGGCGGCGGCGGTGCGCACCGCGTCCTGGCCGGTCAGGCTGTCGGCGACCAGCAGGGTCTCGACCGGCTTGGCGATGGCGGCGACCTCGGCCACCTCGTTCATCAGCCCCTCGTCCAGGGTGATGCGGCCGGCGGTGTCCAGGATCAGGACGTCGAAGCCCTGGAGCTTCGCGGATTGCAGGGCGCGTCGGGTGATCTGGACCGCGCTCTCGCCCGCCACGATCGGCAGGACGGCCACCTCGATCTGCTCGCCCAGTTTCGCGAGCTGCTCCATGGCCGCCGGACGCCGCGTGTCCAGCGAGGCCATCATGACCTTCTTGCGATCGAATTTCGTGAGCCGCAGGGCCAGCTTGGCCGAGGTGGTGGTCTTGCCCGAGCCTTGCAGGCCGGCCATCAGCACCACGGCCGGGGGCGTCGCGTTGGTGTTGAGGGCGACCGGCTCTTCGCCGCCCAGCATCTCGATCAGGCCGTCATAGACGATCTTGACCACCTGATCGGCAGGCTTGACCGAGCGGATGACCTCTTCGCCCGTGGCGCGCTCGGTGGCGAAGGCGATGAAGTCCTTGACGACCGGCAGGGCGACGTCGGCCTCCAGCAGGGCCACGCGCACCTCGCGCATCGCCTCGGCCACGTCCTTTTCGGACAGGGCGCCGCGACCGGTGATCCGGTCGAAGACGCCTGTCAGCCGCTCGTTCAGAGCCTCGAACATTCACAGTCCCACTACGCGCGCATAACGACCTCAGCCCCAGTGGACGTATGACGTCGACTGGGGTCCTCTCCATCCTCGTCCACATCCGTGTTGCGCTAACGCTCGGCTCGCGGAGCCTTGCTGCTTGAGCGCCCGGTGAGGGGTCGTGATGGTGGAGGCGCGAGGTTCACTTGCGCCGGAAGCGGCGGCTTATGGCGGAAAAGCGCGGCGAAGACAAGGCGGCGGGCGCCGAAGCGGCTTCAGCCGCAGACGGGACAGGCCGGATCGGCGGCGATCTCGACCGTGCGGCCGCGGCCGGTCAGGCCGTCGTGCAGCGTCAGCCGTCCGATCAGGGGACGGCCCGCATCGGCGACCAGCTTGATCGCCTCCAGGGCGCAGGCGGCGCCGACCAAACCGGCTAGGGCGCCGACGACGCCGACACGGGCGCAGGTCGCCGCGTCCGGCGGAACGTTCGGGACCAGACAGCGATAACAGGGGCGGCCTGTGAAGACGCCGACCTGGCCGTCCCAGCGCCCCAGGGCGCCCGAGACCAAGGGAACGCCCGCCGCCACGCAGGCGGCGTTGACGGCGAAACGGGTCGGAAAGTCGTCCGTGCCGTCGATCACCACGTCCCAACCGGCGACATGGTCGGCGGCGTTGGCCCCGGTCAGGCGCTCGGCGAAGGTCTGGACGGCGACGCCGGGGTTCAGGCCGCTCAGGCGTTCGGCCCCGGCCTCGATCTTCAGGCGGCCGATGTCGGAGGTGGCGAACAACACCTGACGCTGGAGGTTGGACAGGGCGACCGTATCGTCGTCGATCAGACCCAGGGTCCCGATCCCCGCAGCGGCCAGATACTGGGCCGCCGGGCCGCCGACGCCGCCCAGGCCGACGATCAGAACGCGCGCGCGCGCCAGCCTCTGCTGGCCGGGACCGCCGATCTCGGCCAGCACCAGATGGCGGGCATAACGTTCGACATCGTCGTCTGAGAAGGTCACCCGGCCTGATTAGCCCGCTCACGCGATCGGGTCGAGCTTCAGGCCGCCGCCGCTGGGGCGACGATGCAGCTCGCCAGCATATCCTCGGCCTCGGCGGCCGTGATCTCCGACAGGGAACGACCGTTAAGACGGCGTTCGACCGAGACCGGGGACAGGCCGCACAGCGACATGGGGTGTTCGAACCGACGCGCCTCGATCGGCAGGGTCGCCAGGATGTTCAGGTCGGTGTGCCTGAGGTCCGCACGCAAACGGGCCATCAACCGGTCCAGGTCCACGCGTCGGCCCTCGATCGCCTGAAGCACGCGGCCGCCGTGAAACAGCATGACGCCGGTGATGTGATCGCGGCGGTTGTTGCGCTCGGCCGCGCCCAGGATCTGAGCGATCGACAAGGTGGTCTGGCCTACGGAGCCGACGGTCGCGCTGACGAAGACCGCACGGTAAAGCTCGATCATTCCAAATACTCGAATACTGTGATAGGGTTTTGCCGGATGTAACGGGTTACATGGTCAAAAATTTGCTCAACAAAATGTTTGTGCAACAATGATCTAAGCGCCGTCTAGGCGAATTACGGCGCTCTCGTGTCGCGGCGGCCGCGCCATCCCAGGACCGAGCGGATTTCAGGCGACAGGGTTCGCCAAAGGCGCTGGAATACGGGGCTAAGGAGTCGCCCCATGACCCGTCCCCTGATGCGCCCCTTGATGGGCGTCGTTTGTCTCGCCGCGACCACGGCCCTGACCGCCCCGCCGGTCCTGGCGCAAGAGGCCGCGCCCGTGGTGGCGGCCGAACGCGCCTTCGCCGCCGACGGCCTGGCCCTGGGGATCGACCGGTCGTTCCATAAATGGTCGGCGCCCGATGCGATCCTGATCGCCGGAGGCCAGGTGCTGAACGCGCGCGCGGCCTATCCGGGGACGACGGATCTCGACCCGGCGGCGCCGACCCTGGTCTGGTGGCCGAACTGGGCCGGGGTCGCCAAGTCGGGCGACATGGGCTTCACCACCGGCGGGGTCGAGCGCGGCGGCGAGCGGCGCGGCCATTATTTCACGATCTGGAAGCGCCAGGCCGATGGCGCATGGCGATGGGTCTATGACGGCGGTTCGGGCGCGAGTTCCGCAGAGGTCCCGCCCGCTTCATCCGAACCGATGATCCTTGCGACCGCGACGGTCGGCTCCGACAGCCCCGAGGCGGCGATGGCCGAGGTGCGGGCCGCTGAGGCCGCCCTGGCCGTGGCGGCAGCGACCGATTCCCGTTCGGCGCATCTGGCGGTCCTGGCCGAAGACGGCCGCCTGTATGTGGCCCCGCGTCCGCCCGCGATCGGTCGAGACGCCTATGCGGACGCCCTGTCGGGCTGGCCGCCGGTTTTCGCTTTCGGGCCGACGATGGGCGGCGGGGCTTCGGATGCGGGCGACCTGGCCTGGACCTGGGGCGAGGCGACCTGGCAGGGGGCGGGCGGGGCGGCGCGCGCCGGCCACTATGTGCGGCTGTGGCAGAAACGGCCCGAGGGTTGGAAACTGGCCTTCGCCCAACTGATCGCGGCCCCGCCGCCGCAACCGGCCGCCCCGGCGAGCTGACCCCGCCTTAAAACCAGCGTGATCTGTGGTATAAGCCGCGCCTCCCGCCCACCGCATACGGATCGCCGCCTTGAGCGTCACGCTCGACCTGTCTCGCGCCCAGCCCGCCGCCAAGGCCCCCGTCAACCTGACCGGTCTGACGCGCGAAGGGCTGCGCCTGGCCCTGATCGAGGCCGGGATCTGCCCGCCCGAAAAGGCCAAGATGCGCGCGTCCCAGGTGTGGCGCTGGATCCATCACTATGGCGTCGTCGACTTCGCCCTGATGAGCGACGTGGCCAAGGAGACGCGGGCCAGGCTGGCCGAAGCCTTCACCCTGGCCCGGCCCGAGATCGTCGAGCGCCAGGTCTCCAAGGACGGCACGCGCAAATGGCTGATCCGCACCGCGCCGGGCATAGAGATCGAGACCGTCTACATCCCCGATGTGGGCCGGGCCGGCGCCCTGTGCGTCTCGTCCCAGGTGGGCTGCACCCTGAATTGCACCTTCTGCCACACCGGCACCCAGAAGCTGGTGCGCAACCTGACCGCCGCCGAGATCGTGGCCCAGGTGCAGGTCGCCCGCGACGATCTGGGCGAATGGCCGTCGCCCAAGGAAGACCGCCGCCTGTCGAACATCGTCTTCATGGGCATGGGTGAGCCGCTGTACAATCTGGACCACGTCGCCGACGCCATCGACATCATTTCGGACAATGAGGGCATCGCCCTGTCGCGACGCCGGATCACCGTCTCGACCTCGGGCGTCGTTCCGCAACTGGACGCCCTGGGAACCCGCACGGCGGCCATGCTGGCCATCAGCCTGCACGCCACCAACGACGCCCTGCGCGACGTTCTGGTGCCGCTGAACAAGAAATATCCGCTGGACCAGTTGATGGCGGCGATCCGGGCCTATCCGGGCCTGTCGAACGCGCGCCGGGTGACGTTCGAATACGTCATGCTGAAGGGCGTCAACGACAGCCCCGAAGAGGCGCGCGCCCTGCTGAACCTGATCAAGGGCGTACCGGCCAAGATCAATCTGATCCCGTTCAACCCCTGGCCGGGCACGGACTATGAGTGTTCGGACTGGAAGACGATCGAACGCTTCGCCGCCATCCTGAACAAGGCCGGCTACGCCAGCCCGATCCGCACCCCGCGCGGCCGCGACATCCTGGCCGCCTGCGGCCAGTTGAAGTCCGAAAGCGAAAAGCTGCGCGCCAGCGCAGTGCGCAAGGCCGAACAGGCCGCAGCCGGGGCGGACGAGGCGGCCTGAAGCCGCACCCCCCGCTTACAATCGGTCACACAGTGTGGCCCTGGCGCGCTTGCGGATTGGGGCGGGATTCGGGCAAGCGGTCAGAATGGATATGTCGGCGCTCAACGATGTTCTGAGCAGCCCCGAGGTGCAGGCTTTCGCCAGCGGGTTTCCCGTCATGGTGCTGCATCTGGGGGTGACCCTGGGTCTTCTGATCCTGGGGGCGCTGATCTACGCCCTGCTGACGCCGTGGCGCGAAATCGCCCTGATCCGCGACGGCAACCCGGCCGCGGCCGTGGCCTTCGCCGGCGTGTTGTTGGGACTGGCGATCCCCTTGGCGGTCAGTCTGTCGGTCTCGACCTCGGTGCGCGACGTGGCCCTGTGGGGGGTGGCGACCCTGGTGCTGCAACTGCTGGCCTTCCGCATCGTCGACCTGATCCTGACCGGCCTGCCCCAGCGTATTCAGGATGGCGAGATTTCGGCCGCGGTGCTGCTGGTCGGGGCCAAGTTGGCGACGGCGCTGATCCTGTCCGCCGCCCTGACGGGTTAAGGCCGTGCGCCGGGTCCTGGGGCTGCCGGACTGGGCCGTCTATGCCGTCGTGGTGGGGGGGCTGCTGATCTTCTCCCTGGTCCGGCGCGAGAACGCCGACGCGCCGCCCGCGCCCGCACCGCCCGACGAGATGGAGGGCGCCCTGCTGGGTCCGGTGACGCCGTTCGATCCCTCGGTCACCGTTCATGCGCCGGACACGCCGTTCCAGCCCGCCTCGGGCACGGCCTTCTCGATCGCGCGCGACGGGCGCTGGGTGACCGCGCGACACGTGGTCGAAGGCTGTCGTCGCCCGGCCCTGGTGGTCGGCGGCGGCCGGGCCGTGGCGGCTGATGTGCGCCTGGCGCCGCGCGCCGATGTGGCGGTTCTGATCACCCAGGGCGGGCCGCCCGCCTTGCCGGTCGCTGCGTCGGCGCCGTTGCGACGCGGACAGCGCGCCTTCCATCCTGGCTTTCCCCAGGGACGGCCGGGCGAGGTGGCCTCGCGGCTGCTGGGCCGCGAAACGTTGAAGGTCACTGGGCGCGGCGCCCGCGACGAGCCGGTTCTGGCCTGGGCCGAGGTGGGCCGTACGGCGGGCCTGAACGGCACGCTCTCGGGCCTGTCGGGGGCGCCGGTGCTGGACCGCCAGGGCCAGGTCGTGGGCGTGACCCTGGCCGAAAGCCCGCGTCGGGGCCGGGTCTACACCACCGCGCCCGACACCTTCGGTCCGGCGATCCGGGGCCAGCAGCAGGCCGACGAGGTCCTGCTGGACGAGCCGATCACGGTCGACAACTACGGTCTGGTCGCCGATTCCATGCGCCGGGACCTGCGGGTCGCCCAGGTGGTCTGTCTATCGGTTTGAACGGGCCTTCCCAGCGGGGGACCTGAACCGAAACCGCCCGCTCCGGCGAACCGAAACGGGCGGCGGTCGTTCACGGCGTCGATCGGATCAGCGCAGCGTGGCGCTGTCCAGGTTCAGGGCCGACAGGGGCACGACCTCGACGTTGGGATAGGCGGCGCGAAGCTGGTCCAGGAAGACCTGGGCGTCGCCGACCACCACCACGCTGGCGCGGTCGGCCGGGATGTGTTCGCGCACGGCCGCCTGGATGGCCTCGGGCGTCACCGCGTTCACATCGGCGGCGTAGCTGGCCAGGCGGGACAGCGGCAGGTCGTAGAGCGCCAGGTTGGCGACCAGCGATCCCAGACCGTCGACCGTCTCCAGCGTGCGGCCGAAGTCGCCGGTCAGCGTGGCCTTGCGCGGGGCCATGTCGGCGGCCGTGACCGGCTCGTCCGACAAGCGGCGGACCTGTTGCAGCATCAGGTCGATGACTTGGGGCACGGCGTCGTTGCGGGTCTGGGCCGAGGCGGTCAGCACGCCTTCGTCCTCGCGCGCCGACAGGCCGGAATAGGCGCCGTAGCTGAGACCGCGCTTGATGCGGATCTCCTGGCTGAGACGGGCCGAGAAGCCGCCGCCCAGAACGGCGTTGCCGACCGACAGCGGGAAATAGTCCGGGTCGGAGCGCGAAATGCCGCGCAGGGCGGTGATGACGGCGGCCTGGCCCGCGCCCGGCTGATCGATGACGATGACCCGAGGCGGCAGGGCGGGACCGGCGGCGTCGGCCGAGGGCGCCGGGGCGGCGCCTTGGCCGCGCCAGTCGCCGAACGCCTGTTGGGCCAGGGCGCGCGCGGCCTGGGGCGTGATGTCGCCCGAGAAGATCAGCACCGCGTTCTCGGGCCGATAGCGACCGGCGTGGAAGGCCGCCAGATCCTCGTGCGTCAGGCCCGGAATGCTGGTCGGCGTGCCGTTGGCGGGGCGTCCGTAGGGGGCGTCGCCATAGATGGCGCGGGCGGCGGCCATGCCGGCCACGGGACCGGGCTGGGACAGTTGGACCCGCAGGCCGTTCAGCGCCTGCTGCTGCTGACGGGTCAGTTCCTCGGGCGCGAAGGCCGGGTTGCGCACCATGTCGGCCAACAACATCAGAGCCTGGGGGAAGACGTTCGACGGCGCATTGACCTGGACATTGGTGAAGTCGACGCCCGCGCCCGCGCCGAAATCGGCGCCCAGGCTTTCGCCCTCGCTGGCGATCTGGACGGCCGAGCGGGTCTCGGTGCCCTTGTCCAGAAGATTGGCGGTGAAGGCGGCGGTTCCGGCCTTGCCGTCGGCGTCGTCCGAGGCCCCGGCGCGCAGACCCAGGCGGGCCGAAACCAGCGGCAGACCTTGCGTCGGGGCGACCAGCACCCTCAGGCCGTTGTCCAGACGCATATCGGCCACGGCGGGCGTGGCCACGGCGACTGGCTGACCGGGTTGAGGCAGGGGGCGACGCTCGCCTTCGGGGGCCAGGCTGACCGGGTCGCCCGCCGGGGCCAGGTCGGCCAGGGTGACGGGGGCGGTGTAGTCGCTGCGTTGCGGCGTCTCGGGGTGTTCGGCGTCGGCCTGGAGATAGCGCATGGTCACGGCCCGGTCGTCGCGCAGATACTGGCGCGCCACGCGCTGGACGTCGGCTGCGGTCACGGCTTGCAGATTGGCGATATCGCGGTCCACCGATGTGGGATCGCCGGTCATGATCAGGCTGTATCCAAAGGCGAAGGCGCGGCCGTCGATGGTCTCGCGCGACCGCAGGGCGTCGGCGATCAACTCGTTCTTGGCCTCGGTCAGCTCGGCCTCGGTGACGGTCTGGTCGCGGATGCGCACGACCTCGGCGCGCAGGGCGTTCAGGCCCTCGTCCGGCGTCTTGCCGGGGTTCATCACCGCCGTGACGGACAGGTTGCCGACCTGCTGCTGCTGATAGTTGCTGGAGCCGGCCGAGTTGGCGACCTGCTGGGTATAGACCAGCGACCGGTACAGGCGCGAGCTGTCGCCGGTCGACAGAATGCCGTCCAGCACGTCCAGCGCCGCCCGATCCGGGTGGGCGTAGGGCGCGGTGGGCCACGAAATCTGCACCATCGGCAGCGGCACGTTCGGGCCATAGAAGGTCGTCTCGCGCGCCGGGCCGTAGGTCTCGGGCACGTCATTGGCGGGCAGAGGGCGGTCGGGCCGTTCGATCGGGCCGAAATACTGGTCGATCCAGGCGTCCAACTGGGCCTGGTCGAAATTGCCCGCCACGATCAGATAGGCGTTGTCGGGGCGATAGAAGGTCTCGTGGAAGGCCTGAACGTCGCCGATATTCGCCGCGTTCAGATCCTCGATCGAACCGATGCCGGGGCGGCGATAGGGGCTGGTCTGGAAGATGAAGGCCGGGGCGTGGATGCGCTGGAACCGGCCGTAGGGCGTGGACAACACGCGCAGACGGTATTCTTCCTTCACCACGTCGCGTTCGGAATCCATGACGGCTTCATTGACGACCAGCGACCCCATCCGATCGGCCTCGGCGAACAGCATCCGCTCCAGGTGTTCGGCCGGAACGGTCTCGAAATAGTTGGTCAGGTCGAGATAGGTCGAGGCGTTGTTCGAGCCGCCGACATCCTCGGTCAGCCGGTCGAAGGTCTCGGGCGGCAGGTTGCGGGTCGCCTTGAACATCAGGTGTTCGAACAGGTGGGCGAAGCCCGAGCGGCCCTCGGGGTCGTCCTTGGCGCCGACCTTGTACCAGACCTGGACCGTGACGTTGGAGGTGTTGGGGTCGCGCGCCGTATAGACCTTCAACCCGTTCGGCAGGGTGCGTTCGACAAAACCCAACGGCGGCACCTGGACCCCCTGGGTCGAGGCGGCGGGCGCGGCGGTCTGGGCGATGGCGGGCGCGGCGGCTAGGCCCAGCATCAAGGCCGAGGCGGCGACGGACAGGATCAGGCGGGTCTTCATGATGATGCGGATGCTCCAGCGCCCGTTCCGCCGGGCGGCGGGACCCTATCAACGACCCCCGGCCGGGCGCACCTTAACGAGATTTAATAATCCGCCGGTGCGGAACGGATTACGGTTTTTCCCACGTGTAAGCGTGTCGGCTCCTTTTAGGATGACGGCGCGAGTCCCGGCGGCAATGGTGTCGCCGCCTGCAATCTGTGAACGGACAAGTCAGTATGAAACGCCTGCTCGTCGCCGGGGCCGCCCTCGGCGCCCTTTTGATCCCCGCCGCCGCCTCGGCCCAGGAGACCCACGACCACGCCTGCCTGGACGAAACCTGTTCGGTCGTCAGCCTGATGGATGATTTCCGCGGCCTGGTCCAAGACGCTGACCCCGCCACGCCGGGCTGGCAGGGTGTCGCCACGCCGTCCTTTGGAACCTGGGGCTTCGACCTGGCGGGACGCGACACCTCGGTGAATCCGGGCGACGACTTCTTCCGCTACGCCGGGGGCCTGGCCTTCGACCAGATTCAGATCCCGTCTGACCGCACCAGCTACGGCGCCTTCGCCATGCTGCGCGAACTGTCGGACAACCGCATCAAGGCCATGGTCGAGGGCCTGGCCGCCCGCGACGATCTGATCGCCGGCTCGGACGAGGCCAAACTGGCCGACGCCTATCGCAGCTATATGGGCGAGGCGCGGATCGAGGCGTTGGACGCCCAGCCGCTGCAACCCTATCTCGACGCCATCCGCGCCGCCGACACCCACGAGAAGATGGCGGTCTATATGGGTTCGACCCAGGGTCGCGCCGGGGCGTCGATCTTCGGCACGGGCATCACGATCGATTCCAAACGCCCCAATGAATATGTGACCTCCATGGGCCAGGGCGGTCTCGGTCTGCCGAACCGCGACTACTATCTGGATGCGCGCTACGGCGACAAGAAAGAGAAATACCAGGCCTATGTCGAGCGTATGCTCGACATGATCGGCTGGGATGATCCGGCCGGAAACGCGGCGGCCATCCTGGCCTTCGAAGACAAGATCGCCCAGGCTCACTGGACCCCGATCGAGAACCGCGACCGCAACCGCACCTATAATGAATACACCCCGGCCCGCCTGGCCGAGGCCGCGCCGGGCTTCGACTTCGCCGGCTATCTGAACGCCGCGGGTCTCGGCTCCATCGACCGTCTGATCGTCCGTCAGGACACGGCCATGCCCAAGATCGCCGCCATCTACGCCGAGACGCCGATGTCGGTGATCCAGGCCTGGCAGGCGTTCCACACCGTCGACGACGCCGCGGGCAGCCTGTCGCGTCGCTTCTCGGACGCCCAGTGGGAGTTCCGCAGCCGCGACCTGTCGGGCCAGCCCGAGCAGCGCACCCGCGAAAAGCGCGCCGTCAGCTTCGCCGAGGGCGCCCTGGGCGAGGCCACGGGCCGTATGTACGTCGAGCGGTATTTCCCGGCCGAGTCCAAGGCCAAGATGGAAGAGCTGGTCGCCAACCTGCGCCGGGCGCTGGCGCACCGCATCGACAACCTGACCTGGATGGGCGACCAGACCCAGGCCGCCGCCCAGGAGAAGCTGTCGAAATTCACCGTCAAGATCGGCTATCCGAACAAGTGGCGCGACTATTCGGCCCTGGAGATCCGACCCGACGACCTGTTCGGCAATGTCGAGCGCATCGGCCGCTTCAACTGGCAGTACCAACTGAACCGCATGAACGGGCCGGTCGACAAGGACGAGTGGGGCATGACGCCCCAGACGGTGAACGCCTATTACAACTCGGCCAATAACGAGATCGTCTTCCCGGCCGCCATCCTGCAACCGCCCTTCTTCGACCCGAACGCCGATCCGGCGGTGAACTACGGCGGCATCGGCGGGGTGATCGGCCACGAGATCGGTCACGGCTTCGATGACCAAGGCTCCAAGTCCGACGGCGACGGCGTGCTGCGCGACTGGTGGACGCCAGAAGACCGCGCCAATTTCGTCGCCCTGACCACCCGTCTGGGCGCCCAGTACGACCAGTTCGAGACCCTGCCCGGCTATCACGTCCAGGGCGGTCTCACGATGGGCGAGAACATCGGCGACGCCGGCGGCGTGGCCGTGGGGCTGGACGCCTATCACCTGTCGCTGAACGGTCAGCCCGCGCCGGTGATCGACGGCACGACCGGCGACCAGCGTTTCTTCTACGGCTGGGCGCAGGTGTGGAACTCGAAATACCGCGACGAGGCCCTGAAGCAGCAGGTGGCCACCGATCCGCACAGCCCGGCGCGTTTCCGCGTCATCGGTCCGCTGCGCAATGTCGACGCCTGGTATGACGCCTTCGGGGTCCAGCCCGGCACGACCTATTATCTGCCGCCGGAAGAGCGCGTGCGCATCTGGTGACGGTCGACGGATCGTCGTGATGTCGGAGAGCGGCTCCCCCTGGGGGCCGCTCTTCTGCTATGGGGCGCGAGCGGACGCGCGGAGGATTGCGGTGACGGACAGGTTGATCCTGGTGGGCCAGGTGGCGGGCGGCTTCGGCGTCAAGGGCGAGGTGCGGGTGACGGCCTATACCGCCGATCCCCTGGCGCTGACGGCCTATGGCCCGCTGCTCTGCGCCGACGGCTCGATCGGCCTGACGCTGACGACGGCGCGCCCCGACAAGAACGGCGTGGTCGGCCGGGCCAAGGAGATCGCCGCCAAGGAACAGGCCGATGCGCTGCGGGGCCTGAAGCTCTATGTCCCGCGCGACCGCTTTCCCGAGCCGGACGAGGACGAATTCTATCTGGCCGATCTGATCGGGCTGGAGGCGCGCGACGGCGACGACGCCGTGATCGGGCGCGTGAAGTCGGTGCAGAATTTCGGAGCGTCCGATATGCTGGAGATCGCGCCCGCGTCGGGCGGCCAGACCTGGTATCTGCCGTTCACGCGCGAGGCGGCGCCCGAGGTGCGGACGGCCCAGGGCTGGGTCCGGGTGATCCGGCCCGCCGAGGTCGGCGAGCCGGAGCCGGGCTGAACGGCGTCAGCTATTGTCTTCGGTCGGCGCGCCGGGACCGTTCTTCTGGATCGAGGCGATGGCGTTCTGGGCCGAGGCCTTGGAGGAATAGCCCTCGGTCGAGAAGATGGTCTCGCTGTTGTATTTGAAGCGGACGCGGAACTCGCCGGCCTTGTCCTTGTAGATTTCGAACTTGTGCGCCACCGGCGCCTCCTTGCGTGGGGTTTGGGGGACCCGCAGGCTCGGCAGGGCGGGGCGCGCCGTCAACCATGGAAATGTCGGTTTCGGGACACAGGCGCGTGAAGCCTGGACCCGTGAAGCGTCGCCGTCAGTCCGTCGCGGGCGCCTCGCCGCAGACGGCGCGGAAACCCGCCGCCGCGAACCGGACCATATAATCGCCCGCCGTCTCCAGATCGCCCGACCGGCACAGGCCGTTCGACAGCCGGTCCAGGCGACCGGTCTCGCCCAGGGTCAGGGTCAGGGCGCCCGACAGATTGTGATAGGCCCAGTACAGATCGACATCCTGAGCATGGGGCAGGATCTGTTTGATCAGCTCGATCAGCCGCCGGATGGCCGGGTCGTAATAGCGGGCCATGGTCTCGCCGCCGAAGGTCGGGTTGGCGTTGGTCTGGGCCACCAGGGCGGCGTAGTGTTTCCAGCCCGGCCCGCCTTTCAGCGACCACTGGAACGGGGGTCTCAGGAAGGCCTCGAACAGCCCTTCCAGCGTCATGTTCGCGCCCTCGGCCTTGGCGTAGCGGTTGATGGCCTCGACGCGCTCATTGTTCCAGATGGCGGCGCGACGCAGGAAGACGGCGTCGAACAAGCCGCGCTTGGCGCCGAAATAATAGTGGACCAGGGCCGTATCCACGCCCGCCTCGCGCGCCACCTCGCGGATGGTGACGCCGTAGAAGCCGTGTTTCGAAAACAGATCCTCGGCCGCGTCCAGGATGGATTCACGGGTGTCGCCGACGACGCCGTCCTTGGCCTTGGGCGGGCGGCCGCGCTTGGCCGGGCCAGGGGCGGGGCCTGGAGCAGGGGCGGTCTTGGGCGCGTTGGTCTCGCTCATGGCTCAGGCATAGGCTGGGCGAGCCTTGCTGTGCAACGGCGCCACATCAAGGTCGTAACCGTTTTCCGCCCCGGCGGCGCCATTTGACAGGGCCGCGAAAGGCGATCACCTTCGGCGAAAATCATTGAACGCTGAATAAAAGCGTCACGGGCTGGAAACATCATAATGAGGATCCCGATGAACCGACTGGTCAAGACCGCCTTGCTGGCGGGCGCCGCCTGGAGCGCGCTATCCACTTTCGCCGTGGCCCAAGAGGCCGCTTCCCAAGGGCCTGTGAACGCGGTCGAGGACATCGTCGTCACCGCCCGTCGCACCGAGGAGTCGGCCCAGACCACGCCTCTGGCCGTGACCGCCTTCAACGCCGAGACGCTGCAACGCCAGGGCGCGCTGCAAGTCACCGACCTGCAAGGCGCGGTGCCGAACCTGAACATCGCCCAGGGTCGCGCCTCGTCGAACGCCACCAACATCTACATTCGCGGCGTGGGCCAGCCTGACGCCCTGCAAACCTTCGACCCGGCCGTCGGCGTCTATGTCGATGACGTCTATTACAGCCGTATCCGCGGCACCCAGTTCGATCTGCTGGACCTGGAGCGCATCGAGGTGCTGCGCGGTCCGCAAGGCACCCTGTACGGCAAGAACACCATCGGCGGCGCCCTGAAGCTGGTGTCGCGCCGTCCGGGCGACGAGTTCCGCGCGCGCGGCTCGGTGGCCTACGGCTCGTATAATCTGATCGACATTCAGGGATCGGTCTCCGGCCCCGTGACCGAGAACCTGGCCTTCGGCCTGGCCGCCCTAAGCTCGACCCGCGACGGCTATGTCACCGACCCGGTGAGCGGCGCCGAATACAACGACAAGAACACCCAGGCCGTACGCGGTTCGCTGGCGTGGGACCCGGCCTCGAACGTCCGCGTCGACTTCGCCGCCGACTGGTCGCGTGACGACGCGGCGCTGACCGTCGGTCAGGCCACCAGCCCGCTGACCACGGTTCTGGGCGTGCCGCTGTACACCCCGCCGAACCCGCTGCCGCAGTATAATTTCGAGACTTCGGTCACGCCGGGCCTGCCCAATTCGACCAAGCTGGACCACTGGGGCGGTTCGCTGCGGGTCGCGTGGGACCTGTCCGAGAACCTGACGCTGAGGTCGATCACCGGGTATCGCAGCCTGTCGACGACGGACTACATCGACTTCGACGCCACGCGCCTGTCGATCACCGAGGCTCTGGTCGACGTGGACCAGAACCAGACCAGCCAGGAGTTCCAGTTGAACTGGAACAGCGGCCCGATCAACGCCGTGGCCGGCCTGTACTATCTGCGTGAGAACGTCGATTCTCATCAGGAAGCCTACGCCAACGACTTCCTGGGCGCGGCCTTCTCGAACTCGCGCTTCACCCGCACCATCGACGACACGCTGGAGACCACCTCCAAAGCGGCCTACGCCAACGTCAGCCTGTCGGTCTCGGATCAGATCCGCGTCTCGGGCGGCGTCCGTCGCACCGAGGAGGAGAAGGACTACTGGCGCACGACCTCGACCTTCTATGCGGCCCTGCCGGCCTTCAACGCCACCTACGCCTTCGCCCCGCCGGTCGGCCAGTATGACGACACTTCGGTGTCGGCCTCGATCGACTACCAGCCGGACGCCGACACCCTGTGGTATCTGCGTTATTCGGAAGGCTTCAAGTCGGGCGGCTTCAACGGTCGCGCCAACTCCGTGGCCGAGTCCAGCGAGTACGACCCGGAAACGGCCGAGAGCTGGGAAGTCGGCTTCAAGGCCACGCGCTGGGACAACCGTCTGCGCTTCAACGCGGCCTATTTCATCACCGACTACAACAATTTCCAGGCCCGCATCTCGGGTACGGACATCGACCCGATCACGTTGATCCCGGCGGCCAAGCTGTCGGTGCTGAACGCTGGCGGACTGTTGCTGTCGGGCTTCGAGGTCGAAACGGTCCTGGTGCCGCTGCCGGGCCTGCAACTGGACGCCCAGATCGGCTACCTGGACGCCGACTACACCGACTTCGCCGACGCCCGCTTCGCCAGCTTCGCCGGCAGCCGCGAGTTCCAGACCCCGGCCTTCTCGCCCAAATGGACCGCCCGCTACGGCGCTCAATATGAGGCGGTGATGGGGGATGGTTCGTCGATCACGGTCGGCGGCGCCGCCAAATACCGGTCGCGCATGGCCCTGGCGGTGGACAACACCCCGATCAACTCGAATGTCCAACTGCCGGGTATGTTCCAGGAAGACTACTGGCTGTTCGACGCCCGGGTGGTGTGGAACGATCCGACCGACCGCTATTCGGTCGGCCTGTACGGCCAGAACCTGTCGGACGAGGTCTACAAGACCGACGCTCAGGAGTTCTCGTCGGTGGGCGGCATCCGCACGGCCTACTACGGCGCGCCGCGCACCTGGATGATCAAGGTCTCGGCCCGCTACTGATCAGGCCTGCGAAGGCCTGAACCCCTTCTCCTGGGGGGTCTGGGGCGGCGGTTCGATGCGGGCCGCCGCCCTTTTTCTTTCCTGTATTCACGTTGAGTGTTGGCGTCAGCCCGGCGGCAGGCGCCACGCCTAGCCGGGCAGGCGTTTGATCACGTCGGCGAACAGGTTTTGCGGATCGACGGCCATAGCCTTGGCCAAGGCGACGAACTCCAGCACGTCCACACGCCGTTCGCCGCGCTCAATGTTGGAAACATGGGTCTGGGATTTGCCCAGCCGCTTCGCCAGTTCGACCTGATTCAGGCCGGAGGCTTTTCTCGCTTCGACGATGACGGCTACGAGGTGTGCGTGATCCGGGCCGAAAACCGTCGTGGGCATTGGCAGGCCTCACCAGCTTGAACTGGCGCCTCACCTATATGCGGTCCTCGCATATTCACTTCCCGAATATGTATGGTATTCGGAAGTCGAATATCGAGGGAGGGGCTGATGGACTGGGATACCCGGCGAAGGATCGAGGAAGAGGAGCGGGTTCGGGTCATGACGCGGGACAGGGCGCGTCTGCGTCAGCGTTATCGTGAGGATGACGCCGAAGAGCTACTTGGACGGGCCGGGGGCATCTTCCCCTATCTGGTGGCCGCCACGCTGACGGGCGGTCTGGTGGGCCTCGTCATCGGGATCGGGATGCTATTTTCGGGTCAGGGTCTCAAGGACGCCGGGACGGCTGTTCTCGGTTGCGCCATCATCGGCTTTGTCTGGGGTCTGGCGAAGCTGTCCCGCACCTAGGCGAGGAGTTCGGCCAGAAGGTCGTTGCCGAAGGGCTTGTGCTGGGTGATCCGCCTCGCCCAGCCGAAGTAGTTCATCAGGTAGCGGGTCGAGACGCCATTGCAGCGGCGATTGACGAGGTTCTCGACGTCCCGGTGATAGGCGTCGATCCGCCCGATGCTCAGATGAGTGGCGTTCTGGCCGCCCTTCTTGGCGACGATGTGATCGCACTTCGCCTTGGCGGCGGCCTTCGGATAGGCGTGGTTGCCGTCCGTGCAGAGAACGGAGCCGGGTTCGATCCACGGTTTCAGCGTTTTGGAAATGGTCGGGTGTTTGAGGTCCGGCATAAGGGCCTGATGAATGGCGCCGCTGCGGTCTACGGCGGTCAACGTCGGAACCTGTTCCTTGCCGAGTCCCTGACGCTGAGCGACGCCACGACGACGGGCCGGACGAAGTTGCGGAGGGGTTCCGCGTTTCCAGCCGCGCGATCCTTTGAATGACGTGCGGAAGAACTTCTCGTCAGCTTCCACGATCCCGGCGAGCGGCGTGGTCGGATTGGCGACCAGCGGCGCCAGGAATCGGTGACGCCAGCGGTGGAGCGTTGGGATGCTGAGGTTGATGCCGTGATCGCTTCGTAGGCGACGAAGGGCGATGTGCTGTCCCATCAGACCAAGGTACGGTTTCCAAAAGTGGCGGTTCCGGAGGCGGAAAAACGGGGTGTTATTCGTCGCGCCGAATGTGGACTTGCAGTTCAGGCAACGGAACCTTTGCGTTCCGGCCTTGGACCGGCCCCAGCGGACCGGATTCTCCGCGCCGCAATGGACGCAAGAGGTCGTCGCCACGACGCGGCGGGCAAGGGCGATATCGACGGCCTGTTGCTGGACAAGACGCGAGACGAACGCCTCGATTTCGAGAACATCTGTGGCGCCGAGTTTCGATATACCGGCCTTCAGTTGATTAGTATTGGGCACTTCGAGCATCATCATCTGTTGTCGATGATGCATTATTGCGCGGCCCTACGTCAAAATCGGTGGCGCGGGCGCGAGCATAAATAGAGTTATGGAAGATGCTGAGCGTTACAAATTCATCAGACTTGATGAAAACGGAAACATACAAGACGCTAAAGGATGGGGAATTCGTCTAATATTTGACAGTAATACTAACTCATTTATATGGGAGTGGGCTGAGGTAAGTGACTGATCTCATGGGTTCAAAATCTGATCTCTTAGGTCTTGGCAATCCCAATACGATGCGCTGCCTGTCTGTTCCCCGCGCGCGATCACGTTTGGACATTTTTCTTTCATCTCGGTCGCGAACACATCGAGTACCAATCTTCCTAGACTATCGAAATGGTATTCGATCTCCGCGCCGCAAACGTTACAAACGACCTTCATTACACCTCTCCCTCACAAGCAAAACGGGACCCGGTTGCCCGAGTCCCGTCCTACTAGCGTAACGCCAGAATGATTGCAGCCAGTGCCGTAAGGCAGGCGGCCACGTTCACCTTGAGCGTCACCGATATCGTCATTCGAAGGAGAGCTTTCATGGCTCGGGTTCCTTCGGACGGCGACCGGCCGCCTGTCCGTGAGGAGAGACGGAGCGCAGGGCAGAACGGTTTGACCGCCGTTAGCCCCATCATCGGCCGACCTTCAGCGTTCTAGAACCGCCTCCAATCGTCGCCCTTGCTGGTCCCACTTGGTGCTCCGGTTTCCCGTCTCCGGACCAGAACACGGCGGCCAAGGATTGCTGTGCCCAGTACCCACCACGTCCCGTGGCGGTGAGCCGGAGGTTACCCGCAGACCAATGCGGTTCTCCCAGCAAGAGCAAGATGGGATCGGCGGCGCGCCCTGTCCAGCTTAGTCAGCCTTCCGAGGGTGGATATCTTGGGGATCGAGGCCCAGCAGTTTCGCCACGCCCTTGGACACGGCACCAGCCTTGGCCTGCGGCTTCGCCTTCTTCGGCCGCCACACAATCTCAGCGTATCTCATGGGGATATTTAGCCGCCAGTTGTGGATCGGGGCTTTCACACCTCTGGGGAATCACCGATTCCTAAGCGGTCAAGAGATCAAATGGAGAACTGACATGGCCGAGATCGGTCACAACCTCATGATCCGGTACGGCCTCAGCCGTGCCGCAACCTCCACCGAAGCCGCCGCATGGGCTAAGCGCGTCCAGGAATTGATAGCCGCTGGGTACACCCCGGCTCAGGCGGGGGACACCGCCGCTCAAATCATCCTGCCGGGCTATCAGACGCGGCACTATGCTTCTGAAGGCGACACGGTCGAAATGCTCCTTCAGCGTCTCAACAACAAATGATCGAGCTAACCCAAGGGCAGCACTGGACCCTGACCATCGTCGTCGGCGTCTTAGGGCTGCTCCTTGGCGTGTTCGTCCCGAAGTGGAAGGATCGGAAGGACCACGAGCAGGCCAACCTCCAGAACACCCAGAGCTTGATCACAAAGCACGAGGCGAACTTCGCCGCCTACACCGAGGCCATCGAGACCTGTCTCGGCGTCAATCCGGTCACGGTTGAACTCTTCACCAATCTCGCAACGGCTGGAACGCGGTACTTCGACCACATCAACGTCATCTGCGGAGTCATCATGTCCGGTCAGGTGAATGAGCAAGTCCGCAACGGAACGCTGCTGCCCAAAATAAGAGCCGTTGCCAACAGGAGCTTGCCATTCCACTACGAAACCTTGGCCAACGTTGCCGCCAAAAACGGCTTCACATGGACCGGCAGGCTGCGGCGGGCCGACTATCCGAGCATCTACGCCGTCGCCGAGACGTTCAACTTACACGGCGATCCCGACGCCTGAGAACGGTTACCGCTCAGAATTCCAACATAGCTTCGGCCAAGGCCACGACGGAGGATTACATGACCGAAGAACTGACCGACAAAGAACGCATCAAGCGGCTGGAAAACGCCAATACCGACCTACAGGGCCGACTCGATAGGATCGGCCAAGCGGTGAACAGACTCTCTGGTGAAATGGGAGCGGCGGTTTCCGATCTAGAAAAGCGCGTCAAGGCTCTGGAAGATCGCCTTCCGCCTCCTCCAAAGGAGGATTGAGCGCGTCCCCAAAGATTTCCCGTAGCTCTTTCTGAGCCTCCTCACAGGCTCGCCCGATCCTCTGGAGGCACTCTCGAATGGCCGCGATCTCCTCGCGGCAACGTTCAGTGTCAGTCATAAAGCTATTTAGCTTCGCAAGATCGCCTCACCGCGCCCGGCGCCAACACTCAACGTGAATACAGGATTTTTCTTTGTCGCCCGTCCGAGGCGCGGCTACCGTCCGATCCAACAACAAGACCAAGTCGAGGGAAACGCCATGACCGACACGGCCGCGCGCATCGAGCGACCGGGCTACCGCTTCTATGTCCTGGCGGTGCTGATCCTGGTCTATATGCTCAACTTCCTGGACCGGCAGATCATCGGCATCCTGGGGCCGCATCTGATCAAGGAATTCGAGCTGACTGACACCCAGTTCGGTCTGCTTGGCGGTCTGGCCTTCGCCTCGGTCTATTCGACCCTGGCCATTCCTTTGGCCTGGCTGGCCGATCGGTTCAGCCGGGTCTGGATCATGACCGGCGCCCTGGCGGTCTGGTCCGGCTTCACCGCCCTGTGCGGCATGGCCGGGTCGTTCGGCCAGTTGTTCCTGTTCCGCATGGGCGTGGGCGTGGGCGAAGCGGGCGGCGTGGCCCCCGCCTATTCCTTGATCGCCGACTATTTCCCCCCGCATCAGAGGGCGCGCGCCCTGGCCGGTTTCGCCTTCGGCATCCCTCTGGGCACGGCGGCGGGGACGCTGGTCGGCGGCCTGCTGGCGGCGGAATACGGTTGGCGCACCGCCTTCATCGCCGTGGGTCTGCTGGGCCTGCTGGTCGCGCCCCTGCTGCGTCTGACGGTGCGCGACCCGAAACGCGGCGGCCAGGACAAGGCGGTCGTCTCGGGCGTCCCGGGCGATGCGGCGCCCGCCGTCGCGCCGCCCGCCCGTTCGACCCTGGGCCGCAAGGTCGGCCTGGGCCTGCTGGGCGTCGGCGGGGGCCTGGTCGCCCTGGCCGCGGTGATCCGTTTCGGCGGCCTGACCCTGGCCGATCCGCTGGTGATCGGCTTCGCCGGCCTGCTGGGCGTGGTGATCGGGATCTCGGTGCTGATCGCCCAGACCACGGCCTCGGTGGTCATGGCCAAGAAGAGTTTCTGGCTGCTGGCCCTGGGTGCGGCCTCATCGTCGGTCTGCGGCTATGGCGTGGCGGGCTGGCTGCCGCTGTTCTTCATGCGTAGTTTCGACCTGAGCCTGAAACAGGTCAGTTGGTACTACGCCGGCATCGCCCTGATCGGCGGCCTGTTGGGCATCTGGCTGGGCGGGATGATCGCCGACAAGCTGTCCCGGCGGGGCAAGGGCGCCTATCCGCTGACGCCGGCGATCGCCTTTCTGATCTCGGCCCCCCTGTTCGTGGCGGCGATGAACTCGCCCTGGCTGATCGGCCTGATCCTGCCGGGCGGCGGCACCCAGGTCCAGCAACTGACCCTGGCCTTCCTGATCTTCCTGTTGCCGACGGGCCTGAACCTGGCCTGGCTGGGACCGGTGACGGCGGCGGTGCAGCATCTGGTCCCGGCGCCGATGCGCTCGACCGCCTCGGCCCTGTTCCTGCTGTTCAACAACCTGCTCGGCATCGCCGTGGGCTTCTACTATTTCGGCTGGATGAGCGATCTTCTGGCGCCCCGCTTCGGCGAGGAGAGTCTGCGCTGGGCCATCTACACCGGCATGGGTTTCTACCTGTTGGCCTCGGTGCTGCTGATCGCGGCCTCGCGGACGCTGAAGCGGGACTGGGTGGACTGACGGCGGCCCGCCCTCAGAGAGAGAGGGCGTCCTCGCGGTTGCACCTGCGAAGGGGGCGCGCCTATAAGCGGCCCGACCTTCTTCCCCAGCCGACGGCGACGCCATGAACATTCACGAGTATCAGGCCAAACAGCTTCTGAAGGGCTTCGGCGCTCCGGTCGCCGACGGCGTGGCCATCACCTCGGCCGACGAGGCCGCGGCGGCGGCCGAGCGTCTGCCCGGACCGCTGTATGTCGTGAAGTCCCAGATCCACGCGGGCGGTCGCGGCAAGGGCAAGTTCAAGGAACTGGGCGCTGAGGCCAAGGGCGGCGTGCGCCTGGCCAAGTCGATCGACGAGGTCGTCGCCAACGCCCGCGAGATGCTGGGCAACACCCTGGTCACCGCCCAGACCGGCCCGGCCGGCAAACAGGTCAACCGCCTGTATATCGAGGACGGCGCCGACATCGCGCGCGAACTCTATTGCTCGCTGCTGGTCGATCGGGGCGTGGGCCGGGTGGCCTTCGTCATCTCGACCGAAGGCGGCATGGACATCGAACAGGTCGCCCACGACACGCCCGAGAAGATCGCCACCATCGACATCGACCCCGAGACCGGCGTCACGCCCGCCGACGTGGACCGGATCAATGCGGCCCTGAAGCTGACGGGTCCGGCGGCCCAGGACGGCGAGACCCTGTTCCCGACCCTGTATCGGGCCTTCCTCGACAAGGATATGTCGATGCTGGAGATCAATCCGCTGATCGTCATGCAGAACGACCGCCTGCGCGTGCTGGACGCCAAGGTCAGCTTCGACGGCAACGCCTTGTTCCGCCACCCGGACATCAAGGCGTTGCGCGACGAGACCGAGGAAGACGCCAAGGAGATCGAGGCGGCCGAATGGGACCTGGCCTATGTCGCCCTGGACGGCAACATCGGCTGCATGGTCAACGGCGCCGGTCTGGCCATGGCGACGATGGACATCATCAAGCTGTACGGCAAGGAGCCGGCCAATTTCTGCGACGTCGGCGGCGGCGCCTCGAAGGAAAAGGTCGCGGCGGCCTTCAAGATCATCACCCAGGACCCGGCGGTCGAGGGCATACTGGTCAACATCTTCGGCGGCATCATGCGCTGCGACATCATCGCCGAGGGCGTGGTGGCCGCGGTCAAGGAGGTCGGCCTGAAGGTGCCGCTGGTGGTCCGCCTGGAGGGCACCAACGCCGAACTGGGCAAGCAAATCCTGAACCAGTCGGGCCTGAACATCACCGCCGCCGACGACCTGGACGACGCGGCCCAGAAGATCGTCGCGGCGGTCGGCTGATCGACACCAGCGCCCGCTTAGACACAGAATTCAGAGCACACCATGTCCATCCTCGTCGACAAGAACACCCGCGTCATCGTCCAGGGCCTGACCGGCAAGACCGGCACCTTCCATACGGAACAGGCGCTGCGCTACTACGGCACCCAGATGGTCGGGGGCGTGCATCCGGCCAAGGGCGGCGAGCTGTGGCATGGGTCCGAGGGCGAGACCCTGCCGATCTTCGCCTCGGTGGCCGAGGCGAAGGAAGCGACCCGCGCCGACGCCTCGGTGATCTATGTGCCCCCGGCGGGCGCCGCCGACGCCATCATCGAGGCCATCGAGGCCGAGATCCCCTTCATCACCTGCATCACCGAGGGCATCCCGGTCCTGGACATGGTGCGGGTAAAGGCGCGGCTGGACCGTTCGAACTCGCGCCTGCTTGGGCCGAACTGCCCCGGCATCCTGACGCCAGAGGAATGCAAGATCGGCATCATGCCCGGCTCGATCTTCAAGAAGGGCAATGTCGGCATCGTTTCCCGCTCGGGCACCCTGACCTATGAGGCCGTGTTCCAGACCACCAACGAAGGTCTGGGCCAGACCACGGCCGTCGGCATCGGCGGCGATCCGGTCAAGGGCACCGAGTTCATCGACGTGCTGGAGCTGTTCCTGGCCGACCCGGAGACCACTTCGATCATCATGATCGGCGAGATCGGCGGCGGCGCCGAGGAAGACGCGGCCCAGTTCCTGATCGACGAGGCCAAGAAGGGCCGCAAGAAGCCCATGGCCGGCTTCATCGCCGGGCGCACCGCCCCCAAGGGCCGCACCATGGGCCACGCCGGCGCCGTGGTTTCGGGCGGCAAGGGCGATGCGGACTCCAAGATCGCGGCCATGGAGGCGGCGGGCATCCGCGTGTCGCCGTCGCCCGCGCGCCTGGGGACCACCCTGGTGGAAGTACTGAAGGGCTGAAGTTCGCCTGGGTTGGCCCATGGTCAACCTTTGAAAACTCATGATTTTTCGGGTTTCCGCGACGCGGAAGGACGCCTATGGGCCGGATATCGACACCCGGCCCATAGGAGATCGCCATGTCAGAAAACCCCGCCATCGTTCTGGTCCATGGCTTCTGGGGCGGCGCCGCCCACTGGGCCAAGGTCATTCTGGAGCTGAACACGCGCGGCTTCACCAAGGTGTTCGCCGTCGAGAACCCGCTGACCTCCCTGGCGGACGACGCCGAACGCACCCGCAAGATGGTGGCTCAGATCAACGGGCCGGTGGTTCTGGTCGGCCATTCCTACGGCGGCAAGGTGATCACCCAGATGGGCGATATGCCCAACGTCAAGTCGTTGGTCTATATCGCCGCTTTCGCCCCCGACGCTGGTGAAAGCGCCGGGGCCATCAGCCAGGCCAATCCGCCCGCCGCCTTCGGCAATATCGCGCCCGACAGCGACGGTTTCCTGTGGATCGCCCAGGATGCGTTCGGCGACAGCTTCGCCCAGGACCTGCCCGCCGACGAGACCCTGGTCATGGCCGTGACCCAGAAGGCGCCGCTCGGCGGCGCGTTCGGCGACACTGTCACCGCCCCCGCCTGGAAGGCCAAGCCGAGCTGGTATCAGATCTCGTCCAACGATCGGATGATCCATCCTGACAACCAACGCATGATGTCCGGCCGCATGAACGCCAGGAAGGTCATCACCCTGGACGCCAGCCATGCGTCGCTGGCTTCGCGCCCGGTCGAGGTGACGGACCTGATCGTCGAGGCCGCCGGGGCCTGATCGTCGGGCCGACGGTGATCGACGCCCGGGCGGCGTCGGGTCTGATGCGGGCGGCGGCGACGCCATCCGCATCGGCCGCCGTCGCCCTGGCGCCTCGGCCTGGGGCGGATCGAGACTCCGTGACGGCGAAAATCGCCCCTGATGGGCCGGAGTCAGGCCCTTGCCGGTCAAAAACTTCGTCTTTCGCCCCCATTCGGTCATGACCCATGAGGAAACACGGCCTATATGAGCGGCGTCGCCGGAGCGCAGACGTGCGCGCGGGGCATGGGACTGACGGAACACGATGGCTGACGACGCCGGGCGCCTGAATCAGGTCTTCGCCGAGACCTCCTTCCTCTACGGCTCGAACGCCGCCTTCATTGAGGATCTGCACGGCCGCTGGGCCGCCGACCCCGCCTCGGTGTCGCCCGAGTGGCGCGCCTTCTTCGACCAGTTGCGCGACAACGCCGAGAGCGTGAAGGCCGCCGCCGCCGCGGGCGGCTGGGGCCGCTCGCCCGTCGTCGAGCCGACCGAAGAGACGGGGGCGTTCGACGGTCGTTGGCCGGAACCCAAGATCGCGTCCAAACCCGATCCCAAGGCCAAGTCGACGCCGGCCGCTGCGCCCGTCTCCGTGTCGGCCGACGAAGTCCGCGCCGCCGCCCATGATTCCATTCGCGCCCTGATGCTGATCCGCAGCTATCGCGTGCGCGGCCATTTGCAGGCGACGCTGGACCCGCTGGGCATCGAGCTGCCGGCGAATAATCCCGAACTGACGCCCGAATTCCACGGCTTCACCGCCGCCGACATGGATCGCCCGATCTATCTGGACGGGGTGATGGGTATGCAGACCGGCACGATCCGCGAGGTCATGACGGTCCTGAAGGCCACCTATTGCGGCAACATCGGCGTGCAGTTCATGCATATCGCCGAGCCGGAGGAGAAGTCCTGGCTGCAACAACGCTTTGAAGGCGCCGACCGCTTCGACCGCGACAGCTTCACCAAGGAAGGCAAGCTGGCCATCCTGAACAAGCTGATCGAAGCCGAGGGCTTCGAACGCTTCCTGCACAAACGTTTCCCCGGCACCAAGCGCTTCGGCCTGGACGGCGGCGAGGCCATGGTCCCGGCCCTGGAGCAGGTGATCAAGCGCGGCGGCAATCTGGGCATGGACGAAATCGTGTTCGGCATGGCCCACCGCGGCCGTCTGAACGTGCTCGCCGCCGTGATGGGCAAGCCCTACAAGGCCATCTTCCACGAGTTCCAGGGCGGCTCGTCCGTGCCTTCGGACATCGAGGGGTCGGGCGACGTCAAATACCACATGGGCGCTTCGTCGGATCGCGAGTTCGACGGCAACAAGGTCCACCTGTCGCTGACCGCCAACCCCTCGCACCTGGAGATCGTCAATCCGGTCGTGCTGGGCAAGGCGCGGGCGAAACAGGCCTTCGACATCCGCGAGGCCAACGTCGGCCGACCGGAAGAGCAATGGGCGCTGGACCGCACCAAGGTCGCGCCGTTGCTGATCCACGGCGACGCCGCCTTCGCTGGTCAAGGCGTGGTGGCGGAGTGTTTCGCCCTGATGGGGCTGAAGGGTTACCGCACCGGCGGCACCCTGCATTTCGTCATCAACAACCAGATCGGCTTCACCACTTCGCCGCGCAACAGCCGCTCGTCGCCCTATCCATCGGATGTGGCCCTGATGGTCCAGGCGCCGATCTTCCACGTGAACGGCGACGACCCGGAAGCCGTCGTCTTCGCCGCCAAGGTGGCCACCGAGTTCCGGCAGAAATTCCACAAGGACGTGGTGGTGGATATGTTCTGCTACCGCCGCTTCGGCCACAACGAGGGCGACGACCCCACCTTCACGCAGCCGGTCATGTACCGGAAGATCAAGGACCAGCCTTCGACCCGCGAAATCTATTCGCGTCGCCTGGTCGCCGAAGGCGTGATCACTGAGGCCGAGGTCGAGGCTGAACTGGCCCGGTTCGAGACCTTCCTCGACGAACAGTTCGAGGCCGGCAAGACCTTTGAGGCCAAGAAGGCCGACTGGCTGGACGGTCAGTGGACCGGCATGGGCCTGGCCGAGGACGACGAACGTCGCGGCAAGACCGACGTGCCCGTCGAGGTCCTGCGCGACCTGGGCGCGCGCCTGACGACGGTTCCCAACGCCGTCGACATCCACAAGACGCTGAAACGGGTCATCGACGGGCGCCGCGAAACCGTCTCGACCGGCCAGAACATCGACTGGGCCACGGCCGAAAGCCTGGCCTTCGCCAGCCTGCTGGACGAAGGCTTCCCGATCCGCCTGTCGGGTCAGGATTCGGTGCGCGGCACCTTCAGTCAGCGGCATTCGGGCGTCATCGACCAGACGACCGAGGCGCGCTACGTCCCGCTGAACAATCTGCGCGAAGGCCAGGCCCATTTCGAAGTCATCGACTCGGCTCTGTCGGAAGAGGCGGTGCTGGGCTTCGAATACGGCTACGCCCTGGCCGATCCCAACACCCTGGTGATGTGGGAGGCCCAGTTCGGCGACTTCGTGAACGGCGCCCAGGTGGTGATCGACCAGTTCATCTCGTCGGGCGAGCGGAAGTGGCTGCGGATGTGCGGCCTGACCATGCTGTTGCCGCACGGCTACGAAGGCCAGGGACCGGAGCATTCCTCGGCCCGTCTGGAGCGCTTCCTGCAAGCCTGCGCCGAAGACAATATGCAGGTCGCCAACTGCACCACCCCGGCCAACTATTTCCACATCCTGCGCCGCCAGATGCATCGGCCGTTCAGGAAGCCCTTGATCCTGATGACGCCCAAGTCGCTGTTGCGGCACAAGAAGGCGGTGTCGACCTTGGCGGACCTGTCGGAAGGTTCGGCCTTCCACCGCGTGCTGCACGACGACGCCCAGACGCGGCCCGATGTGGCCGGCGTGACGATCAAGCCGGACGCCGAGATCCGCCGCGTCGTCCTGTGTTCGGGCAAGGTCTATTACGACCTGCTGGAGCGGCGCGAGAAGGACGCCGCCGAGGGCCGGCCGGTGGACGACATCTATCTGATGCGGCTGGAGCAGTTCTATCCGTGGCCGATGAAGTCGCTGCTGACCGAACTGGCGCGCTTCCCCAACGCCGAACTGGTGTGGTGCCAGGAAGAGCCGAAGAACATGGGCGGCTGGACCTTCGTCGATCCCTGGCTGGAACTGACGCTGGAGAAGCTGGACATCAAGGCCAAACGCGCCCGCTATGTCGGCCGTCCGGCCTCGGCCTCGACCGCCTCCGGCTTGATGAGCCGCCACCTGAACGAACTGAACGTCTTCCTGACCGAAGCCCTCGCCTGACCTGAAAGCGCACGACCCATGGCCGACATCCTGACCCCCGCTCTCGGCGAATCCGTCACCGAAGCCACCATCGCCAAATGGACCAAGGCCGCCGGAGAGCCGGTCAAGAAGGACGAACTGCTGCTGGAGCTGGAGACCGACAAGGTCTCGCTGGAGGTCGTCTCGCCCGCTGACGGAACCCTGTCGGAGATTCGTTTCAACGTCGGCGACACCGTGACGCCGGGCGCCGTTCTAGGCGTGGTGTCGCAAGGCGCCGCCGCCGCTCCGAAGGCCGACGCCAAACCCGCCAAGGCCGCCAAGGCCGAGACGCCCCAAGTCGAGACGCCAAAGGCCGACACGCCTCAGGCCGCCGCCGCCGCTGTCGACATCCCCGTTCCCGCCATGGGCGAGAGCGTCACCGAGGGCACGATGGGCGCCTGGCGCAAGACGACCGGGGACGTGGTCGCCAAGGACGAAATGCTTGTCGAGATCGAGACGGACAAGGTGGCCATCGAGGTCTCGGCGCCCGCCGCGGGCGTGCTGACCATCGCCGCGCCCGCCGGTGCGATCGTCAGCCCCGGCCAGTCGCTGGGCAGCATCGTCGTCACCGGCGAGGCGCCGTCGCCTGCCGCGTCGGCGGCCGCCCCGGCTCCAGCCACCGCGCGCGATGATGCGCCGCATCTGTCGCCTGCCGCCGCCCGCGTCGTGGCCGAGAACGCTCTGGACCCGAAGGCTATCGCCGCCACGGGTCCCAAAGGCAACATCACCAAGGGCGACGCGCTGGGCGCCATCGGGACCGCCGCTCCGGCTCCTGTCGCGGCCCCCGTCGCTCCGGTCCCCGCCGTCCCGGCCGCCGCGCGCGCCCTGGCCCCGCGCGAGGAGCGGGTGAAGATGACGCGCCTGCGCCAGACCATCGCGCGCCGCCTGAAGGAATCGCAGAATACGGCGGCGCAACTGACCACCTTCAACGAGGTGGACATGACGGCGGTCATGGCCCTGCGCAATCAGTACAAGGAGACGTTCGAGAAGCGCCACGGCGTCAAGCTGGGCTTCATGAGCTTCTTCACCAAGGCGGTGGTCGCCGCCCTGCACGAAATCCCGGCCGTCAACGCCGAGATCGAAGGCACGGACATCATCTACAAGAACCACTACGACATCGGCATCGCCGTCGGCACCGACAAAGGCCTGGTCGTGCCGGTGCTGCGCGACGCCGACCAACTGTCGCTGGCGGGCATCGAGAAGGGCATCGCGGCGCTGGGCAAGGCCGCTCGCGACGGCGCCCTGACCCTGGACCAGCTTCAGGGCGGCACCTTCACCATCACCAACGGCGGCACCTATGGTTCGCTGATGTCGACGCCGATCCTGAATGCGCCGCAGTCGGGCATCCTGGGGATGCACAACATCGTCCAACGGCCGATGGCCGTGAACGGCGAGGTCAAGATCCGTCCGATGATGTATCTGGCCCTCAGCTACGACCACCGCATCGTCGACGGTAAGGAGGCCGTGACCTTCCTGGTGCGGATCAAGGAACTGCTGGAAGATCCGCAGCGGGCGCTGCTGGATCTCTGATTTGCAGCCGGTCTTCCATCTGTCGCTGTCGGTCGGCGACCTGGCGGAGACGGAAGCCTTCTACACCGCGACCTTGGGCGCGCGCGTTGGCCGCCGGACCGAACACTGGATCGACCTGTGGCTGTTCGGCGCTCAGGTGACCGCCTATGGTCGGCCGAAGGCGGTGATTCCCGCCCCGTATCGCAACGCCCAGCATTTCGGAGCCACCGTGGCCTGGGACGACTGGACTGCCCTGTCCGAACGTCTGGCGGCCAACGCGGTCGACTTCCGCCTGGCCCCCACGGTCGATGAGGCGCGGGGCGCGGCCAAGATGATCCTGGCCGATCCCGACGGCTATCTGGTCGAGCTGAAGGCCTATCGCGACCCGGCGACCCTAGGCCGTCCCATACCGTCGTCATGAGTCAGGTGGTGATCGCGCAGTAAGGCGGTGATCGGATGAGCGGGGTCGGAGGTCGCCCGGTTCCAGGTCTGCTGGACCCGCCGTGAAAACACCGGCCCATCCCCCAACTCGTCATCCTCGGATCAAGTCCGAGGATGACGGAGGGTATGGCGGCGTGCTGGGGCCGTGTCGTCAGACTCCGACAGTGGCCCTGTGTCCGCCCGCCGCTAAACATCCATCCCATGGAATGGATCGCGCGCATCGTCGGGGCCTTCTACGTCTTCGCGGGCTTGGTGCTGATCCGTCAGGCTATCCTCAACTGGCGGATGGAGCGGATCAAACTGCGCCGCCAGGCGACCAACGCCTTCTTCGTCTATTCGGGCGCCGCGGTCTTCGTGCTGTGGGCGGCGCAGAGAGGATCGCTGACCTAGACTACGCCCTGCGCGCGCAGGGCCGCGACGTCCAGACCCAGCGCGCCCAGCACCGCGTCCGTATCCTGGCCCAGGGCCGGAGGCGGGGTCGGGTGCACGCAGGCGCCGCCGTCGATGCGGATGGGCGAGGCGACGGTGCGGACCGGGCTTTCGAGATCGGCGCGCGTCTGTTCGACGGTCAGGCCGCGGTGAAGCGCCTGACGCTCGCCGAAGACCTGATCGACGGTGTTGACCGGGCCGCAGGGCACGCCCGCCGCCTCCAGCGCCCGCATCAGATCGGCCATGGCGAACCGCCGCGTCAGGGTCGCCAGCAGGGGCGACAGGATGTTGCGGTTCTCGACCCGCCGGGCGTTGGCGTCGAAGCGGGCGTCGGTCCCCAGGGCGGCGTCGCCCAAGGCCCCGCACAGGGCGCGATACTGGCCGTCGTTGCCGACCGCGATCACCACCATGCCGTCCGAACAGGGGAAGGGCTGATAGGGCGACAGGTTCGGATGGGCGTTGCCCATGCGGGTCGGGACCTTGCCGCTGACGAAGAAGTTCGTCGCCTGATTGGCCAGCATGGCCGCCTGAACGTCGAACAGGGCGATGTCCAGATGCGCACCCAAGCCGGTCTCGCGCGCCCTGAGCAGGGCGGCCAGGATGGCGTTGGAGGCGTAAAGGCCGGTGAACAGATCGACCACCGCCACGCCCACCTTCATCGGCTCGGCGCCGGGCGATCCGTCGGGCTGGCCGGTGATCGACATCAGCCCGCCCATGGCCTGGATCATATAGTCGTAGCCGGCGCGGGGCGCGTCCGGCCCATCCTGGCCGAAGCCGGTGATCGAGCAATAGACCAGGGCCGGATTGATCGCCGACAGGGTGGCGGGGTCCAGGCCGTATTTCTTCAACCCCCCGACCTTGAAATTCTCGACCACCACATGGCTGTCGGCGGTCAGGCGGCGGATGATCTCGGCGCCTTGCGGGTCGGCCATGTCGATGGTGACCGACCGCTTGCCGCGGTTGGCGGCGAAGAAATAGGCCGCGTCGCCGCGTTCACCCGCCGTGGTCGTCGCAAAGGGCGGACCCCACAGCCGGGTGTCGTCGCCCGCGCCCGGCCGTTCGATCTTGATCACCTCGGCGCCCAGGTCGGCCAGGGTTTGGGTCGCCCAGGGTCCGGCCAGCACCCGCGACAGGTCCAGCACGCGAACACCGTCGAGGGGGCGGGGTGGGGCGATCTCGGTCATGGCGCCTGACTAGCCTGTCCGACGCCCGCCCGGAAGGCTCAGTGAAGCAGGTCCGTGGGCAGGGTCTGGCTGGCCAGCAGGGTCTCCATCCCGACCCAAGGGTCCGGTCCCTGACGCACGACCCAGGCCCTCACCATGTCGCGGCCCAGGCCGTAGTTGATGATATAGCTGCGATAAGTTTCGATGAAGCTGAGGCGCTGGCGGGCGCGGGCGCGGTCGGACAGGCCGTATTTCTGAAGCTGGTCCAGCGCCGTCTCGCGGTCGATGCGCCCGGCCAGGAAGTCCGAAGCGATGGTGTATTCCGCGCGCTTCAAGCGGTCGGTCAGGGCCAACAGATGCGCGCCGTCCTCGGCCATGGCCGGGTCCAGGCCCGCCAGCGGATACAGCACGCGGGTTTCGAACGCGGTGCGCTCATGGCCGGGGAAGGCCAGGTCGATGCCGTAGTTGGCGCTGCCCTCGGCGATCAGGCTCATCGGCGAATAGAGCGGATAGACGCTCATCTCGACCCAGCCGCGTTGCTTGACGAAGGTCTGTTCCAGCAGGGCGTTATAGACGTGGTGGCCCGGGTAGCCCTCGTGGCAGCCCAGGTCCACGGCGCGGTCGATGTAGATCGGCAGGTCGGTGTTGATCTCGATCAGGCTGTTGGCGTCGCCCTGGTAATAATTATAGCCCGACCACGGCTTGTTGTTGACGAAGCTCATGGTGAACCGCTCGTGGGCGGGCAGGGCGATGTGGCGCGCCGTGCGGGCGCGGCATTCGGCGATGGCGGCGCGGAAGACGGCGTCCAACCGGTCCTTGGGGATGACATAGCGGGCGCGGAAGGCCGCGACGCGGTCGCCCAGCGGTCCTTCGCCCGGGACCAGACGGTCCAGTTCGGCCAGCGTCGCGTCATAGGCGGTCAGCGGCGGCGTTTCGGGTCGGATGCCGAACAGGGCCTCGGCCTCGTCGGCGAAGCTCAGCGTCTCGCCCGAGAGCATCCGCAGACGGGCGGCGGCGGCCGAGACATGAGCCAGCAGGTATTTCTTGCGTTGCTGGCTCATGGCGGCCAGCCCGCGATCCGGCACGGCGTTCAGGCGCGTGGTCAAGGCGGCGGCGCCCTGGATCAGTTGGGGTGTGGTGCGCGGGTTCGCCTTGGCCGCGGCCAGCCATTCGGGCGGCCCGTAATAGGCGTCGACATAGCCCGGTTCGCGCTCGCCCAGCTCCAGGATCAGGGCGACATAGTCGCGGGCGATCGCGTCCAGTCCGTCGGCGTTCGTCGCCATGGGCGGGGTCGAGGCGCAGGCGGCCAGAAACAACAGGGCGGACATCAACAGGGCGCGCATCGCTCTCTCCGGGCGGTGATCGAAAATGCCCGGCGGACGCTAGTGGGTTCGGCGCGGCCCGCCAAGTCGGCGACGGGGATTGAGGCGACCCCGGCCATGCTGTAAGGCCCTTGCTCCCGGCCGGTTCGGCCGACGGACGCACCCGTAGCTCAGCTGGATAGAGTGCTGCCCTCCGAAGGCAGAGGTCACAGGTTCGAATCCTGTCGGGTGCGCCATCTTCCCATTTCGCCCTGATCGTTCCGGCCCGCGTCATCGCGACGGATTGTGAAACCGCGTGCGGATGGGTTTGATGGCGTCGATACCGTTCACCTTCGTCCTTGTCGTTCACAGTCTGGGAAACCGCCTGATGAAAGCCCTGTTCCGCACCGTCGCCGCCACCGCCCTGTTGTGTCTCGCGGGGGGACCGGTCCTGGCCCAGTCCGGGGCCGCGCCAGACGCGGCGGTCGTCTATCAACAGCCGCCGGCGCCGATCGCCGACATCCTGGACGCCCGGCCCCTGCCGACGGCCAGCCTGTCGCCGGATCGGTCGACCCTGGCGCTGTACGAACGCTCGGACCTGCCGACTGTCGCCGACCTAGCCGAACCGATGCTGCGCCTGGCGGGTTATCGCATCAATCCGCGCAACAACGGCCCGGCCGAGAGCCGGTCGAGCTGGCTGACCGGTCTCGGTTTCCAGTCGGTCGAAGGGGGACCGGTGCGTACGGTCGCCCTGCCGCGAGACGCGCGCTTCCTGTCGCCGGGCTGGTCCCCGGACGGACGGTCGGTAGCCCTGTTGATGGACGCGCCGATGGGACTGGAGCTGTGGGTCGTCGACGTCGCCTCGGGCCAGGCGCGCAAGCTGACCGACGCGCGCGTCAACGCCGCCACGGGCGGAGCTTTCGACTGGGCGCCGGACAGCGCCGGTCTGATTGTCCGCATGGTGCCGCAAGGCCGAGGCGCCGCGCCCGATGTCAGCCGTCCGCCCGCCGGACCGATCGTGGCCGAGAGCATGGGACGCGCGGCGCCGGTGCGGACCTATCAGGACCTGCTGAACGATGCGGGCGACGAGGCCCTGTTCGATCACTACTTCACCTCGCAACTGACCTATGCGCCGCTGAACGGCGCGGCCAGGACCCTGGGCCAACCGGCGGTCTATCTGGGCGCGGGCGTGTCGCCCGACGGGCGCTATGTGCTGCGCACGCGCGTCAAACGACCCTATAGCCGTGTGGTCCCCGCCGGTCTGTTCCCGGCCGAGGTCGATGTGATCGATATGCGGGGACGCATCGTGCATCAGGTCGCCGATCTGCCGCTGCGCGACAATGTGCCGACGGCCTTCGACGCCGTGGCGCCGGGACCGCGTTCGGTCCAGTGGCGCGCCGATGCGCCCGCGACCCTGGCCTGGGCCGAGGCCCAGGACGGCGGCGATCCGCGCACCGAGGCCGCCGTACGCGACCGCGTCTTCACCCTGGCCGCACCCTTCTCGGCTTCGCCCTCGACCCTGATCGACCTGAACGAGCGCTATGCGGGCGTCGCCTGGGGCGATGCGGACACCGCCGTGGTCAACAGCCGCTGGTTCAACACCCGCCACGAGACGCGTTGGGTCGTCGATCCGTCGAACCCCGGCCAGGGTCGACAGCTTCTCGAACGCAACTATCAGGACCGCTACAACAATCCCGGCTCGCCGCTGACCGAGCCGAACGCTCAGGGCTTTTCCGTCATGCGGTTCACGGCCGACGGGCGGGCGCTGATGACCGGTCCCGGCGCGACGCGCCAGGGCGAATATCCCTTCCTGGCCGCGATGGACCTGGCGACCGGCCAGAGCGAACGCCTGTGGACCTCGGCGTCCGGCGACTATGAGAGCGTGATCGGGGTTCTCGACGGCGACGCGCGCCGTCTGGTGACCCGGCGCGAGACGCGAAACGATCCGCCCAACCTCTATGTCCGCGACCTGAACGCCCAGACGGCCGAGGCCCTGACCCAGTTCCCCGACCCGGCGCCGCAACTGGCGGGCGCGACCCGTCAACTGATCACCTATGCGCGGGCCGACGGGGTGCAACTGTCGGGAAATCTGTATCTGCCCGCCGGTTACGACAAGGATCGCGACGGTCCCTTGCCGCTGGTCATGTGGGCCTATCCGGCCGAGTTCACCGACGCCGCCGTGGCCGGGCAGGTCGTCGACGCCGCCAACCGTTTCGTGCGGCCGGGCGGGGCCAGCCACCTGTTCCTGCTGACCCAGGGCTATGCGGTGTTGGACAACCCCTCCATGCCCATCATCGGCCGCGACGGAGCCGAACCCAACGACACCTATATCCAGCAACTGACGGCCGACGCCGAGGCGGCGGTCAAGGCGGTGGTCGATCTGGGGGTGGCCGATCGCGACCGCATCGCCATCGGCGGACACAGCTACGGCGCCTTCATGACCGCCAACCTCCTGGCCCATACCGACCTGTTCCGCACGGGGATCGCCCGTTCGGGGGCCTATAACCGCACCCTGACGCCCTTCGGCTTCCAGTCCGAGCAGCGAACCTATTGGGAGGCGCCCGAGGTCTATGACGCCATGTCGCCCTTCGCCTATGCCGACAAGGTCAATGAGCCGATTCTGCTGATCCACGGCGAGGCCGACGACAATCAGGGCACCTTCCCGGTCCAGAGCGAACGCTTCTATGCGGCGTTGAAGGGCAATGGGGCGACCGTGCGCTATGTCGTCTTGCCGTTGGAGGCGCACGGCTATCGCGCGCGGGAATCGGTCGGTCACGCCCTGTGGGAGACGGTTCGTTGGCTGGACGCCTATGTGAAGACCGCGCCGCCCCGCTCCGGCGGGCGGTGACGCGGCGGCGCGGCCCGCGTCAGAGGGCCAGGCCGCAGGTGCGCATGATCTCGGCCCGCAGTTCGGGCAGGCCCGTTCCCTTTTCCGACGAGGTCACGGCCACGGCGGGATAGGCGGCCGGGCGTTTGGATATGGCCTTCAGCGTCGCCTCGCGCACCCGTTCGGCCTCATGCGGCTTGATCTTGTCGGCCTTGGTCAGAACGATCTGATAGCTGACGGCGGCCAGGTCCAGCGCGTCCAGGGCCTCGGCGTCCACGGCCTTCAGGCCGTGGCGGGCGTCGATCAGCAGATAGACCCGCTTCAGCGTCACCCGTCCGCGCAGATAGTCGCGGCCCAGGTCCTGAAACTTCTTCACGGTCGTCTTGGACGCCTTGGCCCAGCCGTAGCCGGGCAGATCGACCAGACGCATCTTGCCGTCCAGGTCGAAGAAGTTGACCTCACGCGTGCGGCCCGGCTCGTTCGAGGCGCGGGCCAGGCCCTTCATGCCGACCAGGCCGTTGATCAGGCTGGACTTGCCGACGTTGGAGCGACCGGCGAAGGCGATCTCGGGCAGGTCCGGGTCGGGCAGTTGCTCGATCTTGGCCGCCCCCATGACGAAGGTCGCCCGACGCGCGAACAGGACCCGCGCTGCTTCGATCTCCTCGGGGGTGAAGTCGTCCAATCAGGCGGCCTTCTTGCGGATACGGGCGATGAAATCGTCGATCGGATTCTCGGCGCCGAAGCGGTGCATGATGAAATACTGCTGGATGATCGACAGGATGTTGTTCCACGCCCAATAAACCAGCAGACCCGCCGCGAACGGGGCCATGATGAAGGTGAAGACGATCGGCATCATCTGGAAGATCTGGCGCTGGACCGGGTCGGGCGCAGGCGGGTTCATCGCCTGTTGCAGCCACATGGTCAGGCCATAGAAGATCGGCAGGACGCCCAGGCCCAGCATCCCGACCAAAAGGCCGCCGATCAGCGGGGCCGAACCGGGGTCCCACGGGATCAGGCCGAACAGGTTCCAGATGTTCGACGGATCGCGCGCCGACAGGTCCTGGATCCAGCCGAAGAAGGGGGCGTGGCGCATCTCGATGGTGACGAACAGCACCTTGTACAGGGCGTAGAAGACCGGAATCTGGACCAGGATCGGCAGACAGCCGGCCAGCGGATTGATCTTCTCCTTCTGATACAGCGCCATCAGCTCGACCTGCTGTTTCTGCTGGTCGCCTTCGTACTTCTTCTTCAGCTCCTCCATCTTGGGCTGGAGCTTGCGCATCTTGGACATACTCTCGTAGGCCTTGTTGGCCAGAGGGAACATGATCAGCTTGACCACCACGGTCAGGGCCAGGATGGCCAGGCCGAAATTGCCCAAAAGGCCGAAGAAGAACTCCACCACCATGAAGATCGGCCGGGTCAGGAACCACAGCATCCCCCAGTCGATGGCGTAGATGAAGCGGGGCAGGTTCAGGCTGTCCTCATAGCTCTTGAGCACCTGGCTGCGCTTGGCCCCGGCGAACAGGCGCTGGGTCTCGGTGATCTGACGGCCCGGGTTGATGATGCGCGAGGCGCCCAGCATCGAAGCCTCCTGCACCTGGGTGTCGCCCCTGGTGCGGACGCGGAATCCGGCCTCGACCTTTTCGGATTGGTCGGGGATCAGGGCCGCCAGCCAGTATTTGTCGGTGATGCCCAGCCAGCCGCCGGTGGTTTCATGGTCGATGGTCGGCTTCTTGGCCCAGTCCTTGTATTTGTGCTGCTCGGTGACGAAGCCGTCGCCGCGGCTGAAGGTGCCGATGGCGCCTTCGTGCAGGATCATGTCGCGCCCCAGGCCCGGCGGCACGCCCTGGCGCTCGACCCGGCCGTAGGGAGCGATGGTGATGGGCTGGGTCCCCAGGTTGGCGACCGTGTCGGTGACGGTGAACAGATATTGGTCGTCCAGCGCGATCACGCGGGTGAAGCGCAGACCGTTGGCGTTGTCCCAGGTCAGGGTCACCGGCGTCGACGGCGTCAGGGTCGAGCCGCCAGTCAGCCGCCACAGGGTGTTCGGTCCCGGAACGCCGCCCGGCACATTGGCGCCGGTCCAGCCGAACTGGGCGAAATAGGCGTGCTCCATGCCTTGCGGCCGGAACAGCTCCACCGGCGGGCTGTCCTTGGCCAGGGTTTCGCGATAGCGGACCAGGAACAGGTCGTCGACGCGGCCGCCCAGCAGGGACAGCGAACCCTTCAGGGTCGGGCTTTCGATCGGCACGCGGGCCGCGCGGCCCAGGGCCTGGGCGCGGTCGGTGGTGAAGGCCTGTTCCGGCGGCGCGGCGGAGGCGGCGGTCGGATGGTCGCCAGCCTTTTCAACCTGCGCGGCGGCGGCTTCGGCCTGGGCCGCGCGCCGACGCTGGGCCTGCGGCTCCATCACGAAGAACATATAGAAGCCCATGATCACCGCAGCGCACACGAAGAAAAGGATCGTGTTGCGGGAGTCTTGATTCTGCATCGGGTCAGCGGTCCTGGCCGGGGTGGTCGGCGGGGGTGACGGTCGGGCCTTCCACATGGGAGGGCGCGCGCGGGGTCGCCAGCCTTGTAAGGGTCGATTTCACATCGTCAAGCAAACGGTCCCAGGCTCGCTCGGTCGTACCGCTGCGCGCGATGAACACATAATCGCAGCCGGGCCGCCCGTGGACGGGCGTCAACGCCCGTGCGGCCTCGCGCAGGCGGCGTTTGGCGCGGTTGCGCACGACGGCCCCGCCGATCTTCCTGGTGGCGGTGAAGCCCAGGCGGATGGCGGGGTCGCCGTCCTGTCGATCCAGTTGCTGGATCAGCACGGCGCCGCGCGCCAGAGAAACGCCTTTGGCGGCCGCCAGAAACTGGGGCCGCCGGGTCAGGCGCAGAAGCTTGGGGAAAGTCGTCATCGCGGCGTCCCTTTCAGGACGCGGCCGATCAGGCCGTCAGGCGCTTGCGGCCCTTGGCGCGACGGCGGGCGACGATCTTCTGTCCGTTCTTGGTGGCCATCCGCGAACGGAAGCCGTGACGGCGCTTGCGCACGAGTCGCGACGGCTGATAGGTCCGCTTCACGGTCGGCTCCGAAATAAATGTGTGACACGGCGGGTCGAAACACGTCCGCCGCAGGAAGGGCGGGCGTATAAGGGGCGAAGACGCGGGCGTCAAGCCGCGCGAATGGACAAGGGCGACTTCGGGTATGGCGAAACGGTCGGCGAAGGAATGGGCGGTCCGCCTTTTGCCGCTGGCCGTCATCGCGGGACTGGTCGTCGTCTTCTTCGCCCTGGGCCTGAACCGCTATCTGTCGATGGAGATGATCCGCGAGCACGGGCTGAGCCTTCAGGCCTATGCGCGCGAACATTACTGGCAGGCGCTGATCGGCTTCATCCTGGTCTACGCCCTGGCCACGGCCTCGACGATTCCAGGACCGGTGTTTCTGACGCTGCTGGGCGGGATGATGTTCGGGCCTTGGGTCGGGGCGTTGGCCCAATCGACGGGCGCCACGCTCGGCTCCATCGTCATCTATCTGGTCTATCGTACGGCGCTGGGCACCTGGCTGAGGGCCAAGTTCAAGGCTGACGCCGGGATCATGGACCGGATCACCACCGGCATAGACCGCAACGCCTTCGTCACCCTGTTCACCCTGCGCGTCATCCCCAGCGTGCCCTTCGTCCTGATCAACGCCGCCGCCGGCATGGTGGCGGCGCCGCTGAAGCCCTACATCGTCGCGACCTTCCTGGGTCTGCTGCCCTCGACCACCATCTACACCTGGATCGGATCGAAACTGGGTGAGATGATGCAGGCGGGCGTCAGGCCCGACCTGGAGACCCTGGTGCGGCAGTTCTTCTGGCCGCTGATGGGGGTGGCCTTCCTATCGTTGTTGCTGCCGTTGTTCATCAAGCTGTGGCAGGGTCGGCGCAAGCGGCGGGAGACGGCGGCGTGAACCGTCTTGCAGCCCGCATCCGCGAGCGTTTGAACCTGCTGCCGCCGGGCTGGCGGCCGCATCCGCCGGACGGTATGTCGTCGCGGCTGTTGGCCCTGACGGCGGTTTTCACCGTGGCGGTCGAGCTGTTGATCGTCATGCCCAGCGCCGCTTCGTTCCACGAACGCTGGCTGCGCGACCGGTTGCAGGCGGCCGAGCTGGCCTCGGTCGGCGTCGAGGCCCTGCCCTACAGCGCCGTCGAGGATGAGACAGCGGCCGAGCTGATGCGGATCGGCGGGGTTCAGGCCGTGGTCGTGGGCGAACAGGGGGTGCGTCGCCTGCTGCTCCAGGCCCCCAATCTGCCGCGCGCGCCCGACCTGATCGATCTGAGGCGCGACACGCCCTTGGCGCGGGCGCTGGACCCGTGGCGGACCCTGTTCGGCCACCCGGATCGTTCGATTCGCGTTCAGGCGCGGCCGCGTTACCGCTCGGGCGACTTCATCGAAATCCTGACCCCGGCCCAGCCGTTGAAGCTGGAGCTGCGCGCCTTTCTCCTGAACAGCCTTCTGGCCTCGCTGCTGATCGCGATCGTGGCCGGCGGCCTGCTGTACGCCGGTCTCAGCTATCTGGTGCTGCAACCGCTGCGGCGTGTGACCCGCTCCATCGAACGCTTCGCCGCCGACCCCGAAAGCCCGGCCGAAACCCCGTCCGACCGTCACGACGAGATCGGCCGTGTCGAGCGCGAACTGGCGGTCATGCAGGACGAGGTGCGTCACGCCCTGCGCTCGCGCGCCCGGCTGGCGGCCCTGGGCGAGGCGGTGGCCAAGATCAATCACGACCTGCGCAATATGCTGACCTCGGCCCAGATGGCTTCGGAGCGCCTGGCGGGATCGGCCGATCCGACGGTGGCCAAGGCCCTGCCGCGTCTGGAACGCGCCCTGGGTCGCGCTGCGGCCCTGTCGCGAAACGTGCTGGAATACGGCCGCAGCGAAGAGCCTGCGCCCCAGGCGGCCAAGGTCGCCCTGGTCGGCGCCCTGACCCTGGCGGCCGAGGACGCGGGGCTGGACGCCTCCGGCGTGCGGCTGGAGAAACGGCTGCCCGCACGGTTCGCGATCCAGGCCGACCCGGACCAGTTGCACCGCATCCTGGTCAATCTGATGCGCAACGCCCGTCAGGCGATCGAGACCGACGCCCTGCGTCCGCCCGCGCGGCAGGGCCGGGGCGTCATTCGCGTGACGGCCGAGGCGGACGGGACCATGGCTGTGATCCGCATCGCCGACGATGGGCCGGGCATACCGCCGCGCCTGGCCGAACGGTTGTTCGAGCCTTTCGTCAGCGGCCGAACCTCGGACGGCACGGGCCTGGGCCTGACCATTTCACGCGAATTGGCGGCGGGTCACGGCGGGGACCTGAGGCTGGCGGCGTCGGGACCGGACGGGGCGGTGTTCGAACTGCGGTTGCCGCTCTAGCCCAGGCCGTCGTCGCTGACGGTGAAGGGGCGGCCTTCCTTCTTGGCCTGGCGCGCCAGTTCGTCCTGAACCACCTGCCAGCGCCGCAGACGTTCGTAAGAGACCATGTGTTCGGGCGAGGATTCCAGCCAGTCGCGGAATTCCTCGGTCTGGCGGCCGATGTCGGGCGCGCGCGGGTCGGGAAGGTTGGGCACCTTCGGCAGGCGCACGGCCACGTCCGCAGGGACGGGAAAGGCGCCGATGGAGGTCGACAACATCATGGTGGGCCGATGATTAGACGAACCGCGTCGTCCGTAAAGCGACGCCTCGACCTTTGCTGGGGGAAATGCGTTGACTTCGACGATGGTCTATAGGGTCTGGCCATCGCACCGATAGGGAGTCTTCCGATGGTCCGCCTTACCGTCCTCGCCATGATCATGAGCGCGGCCGTCCCGGCCCTGGCCCAGACCACGCCGCCCGCGACCCCGACCACGCCGGGAATCGTCTCCAAGGCCGTCGATCCCTATGCGCCGACCGACCCGGACGAGTTGGAGGCCTGGCTGCGCGCGCGCGGCGAAGCCTATTATCGCGCGCCCGACGCCCGTCAGGACCCCGCTGAACTGGCCCAGACGGCGTCCCTGAACGCCGAGATCGCCGCCAACAACGACCGCGCCGAGGCGCAGGAACAGTCGAACGTCGCCGATTACGAGGCCGCCAAGGTCAAGTATGACGCCGCCGTATCGGCCCATCGGGCCGCCGCCGCCGAGGCCGCGACGGCCCAGGCCAATTATGAGGCGGATCTGCGCGCCTCCCAGGCGGCCCAGGCCCAGTACGAACGCGACCAGGCCGAATGGCGTCGCCGCGTCGCCGCCTGCGAACGCGGCGACCGCTCGGCCTGTGCGCCGCGCCAATAGCGGGTCGGCATGAAGCCGCCATCATTGGATGAAAGCGTGGCTGCGGGGTTCGCCGCTGGTCTTGGCGCGCCCAACTCCACCGGCCAGGAATCCGCATGACCGAAGGCTCGACGCCGCGCGCGACAGACCGGACCCCCGTCGCCGATCGCCCGCTGGCCGACGGGCGGGTCGCGGTGTGGCGGCATCCGCTGTGGGTGCGCTGGACCCACTGGATCAATGTCGTCGCCGTCGTGGTGCTGGTGATGAGCGGGCTGAACATCCTGATGGCTCATCCGCATCTGTATTGGGGACTGCGCTCGACCTTCGCCGATCCGTGGCTGTCGTTCGGGGCGGCGCCCGACTGGGCCATGATCCCTTCGGGCCGCGACCTGGCGCAGGGGCGGCGCTGGCATTTCTTCTTCGCCTGGATCTTCGTGCTGAACGGTCTGGCCTATCTGATCCTGCTGATTGCGACGCGGCGGTTGGGGCGGCGACTGTGGCCGGACCAGGCCGACCGCAAGGGATTCTGGCTCTCGGTGAAAGACCATGCTCGCTTCCATTTCCCGAAGGACGACGAGGCGCGACGCTACAACGTCCTCCAGAAGCTGACCTATCTGGCCATGCTGTTCGTCATCCTGCCGATGATGCTGGTCACGGGCCTGTCGATGTCGCCCGGGTTCAACAGTATCGGCGGCGTGCTGCTGGACGTTATGGGCGGACGGCAGTCGGCGCGGACCCTGCATTTCCTGTCGGCCGTCGCCATTGCAGCGTTCGTCGTCATCCACGTCGGATTGGTGATCTGGACCGGACTGGTCAACAATCTGCGGGCCATGATCACCGGCTGGTTCGTCATCGAACCGTCGGACACGGAGGACCGGTCATGAACCGACGCCGTTGGCTGACCGGCGCCGCCGCGACCCTGGGCGCCGCCCTTGTCTCCGCCTGCGACCGGGTGACGAACGCGCCCTCGGTTCGCCAGGCCCTGCGCATGGCCGAGGGCCTGACGCGCCGCGTCCAGCGCCTGATCCTGCCGCGCGAGGCCTTGGCCCCAACCTATGACCGGGCGGACATTTCGCCGGATTTCCGGCCCAACGGTTCGATCGACCCCCAGGCGTCCGACTATCTGGCTCTGAAGGCGGGCGGCTTCGCCGACTATCGGCTGGTCGTCGACGGCTTGGTGGAACGGCCGCTGTCGCTGTCGCTGGCCGATCTGCGGGCCAGGCCTGCGCAGAGCCAGATCACCAAGCACGACTGCGTCGAGGGCTGGACCTCCATCGCCGAATGGACCGGGGTGCGGCTGGCGGCCTTGCTGGACGAGGCGGGGCTGAAGCCCCAGGCCCGCTACATCGTCTTCCACTGTTTCGACGCCCTGGATCAGCGCGAGGACGGCGAGCGTTATTACGAGAGCATCGACCTGATCGACGCGCGCCATCCGCAGACGATCCTGGCCTGGGCCATGAACGGTCGGACCCTGGCCGTCCCGCATGGCGCGCCGCTGCGTCTCAGGGTCGAACGCCAGATCGGCTACAAGCACGCCAAATACATCCGGCGGATCGAAGCGGTCGAAAGCTTCGCTCACCTGGGCGGCGGCCGGGGGGGCTATTGGGAAGACAGAGGCTACGAATGGTACGCGGGCATCTAGGACGCCCCGCCACAGGGATTGGTTGACGAACGGGATGGTAGTGTCCATCTGGTGGCGATGACCGAAACGGAGATGCGTGTGCGTATCGGCAGCACAGACTTCTAAGGCCCGACCGCGTGACCTGTGTCGTGGACTGGAACGCGTTGGGCGTATGGCTGACGGCCCTGGCGACCGCGGCCTTGGCCATCACCGCCGCCTGGCAGTTGGGCCACCTCAGAAAACAGCTCAAGACGGAAAGCGAACGCGAACGGCGCTGGCGCACCATCGACGCCTGCGAACGTTGGTCGATGTCGGAAGTTCTCCGGGACGCCAAGGTGGCGGTCTTCGGCGCCCGGTCGTCTGGAAGGCTCGCGGAAAATCCGCTGGCGCACGCTCGGAATATCCGTTCGATCCTGAATTACCTCGACGCAGTTGCGATCGGCGTTCGTCAGGACGCCTATATCAAGGAGATCGTCATCGCCCATCTGTCGACGGTGATCGTCGATATCGTTCACAACGGCATCGAGGGTGGGTGGGCCGACTTCCAGATTCGCGCGGAAGACTATTCCGATCTCATCTGGCTCAGGGATGAGATCCGGGCGGCCAGGCCGGACCTGTCTAGCCGAACCCTGCCAGCGGCGCCTTCGACCTTAACGACGGGACCCTAGGCCTCGGCCGTTTCCGATCGCTTCTTCATCAGGGTGTCGAAGCTGTCCCAGACGCCGTCGGCGCCGTGCCACGATCCTTGCGTGGCGCCCTTGGAGTATTCGGTCGCCCTCGCCTCGAAGAAGTTGGCGTGCTCGACGCCCGACAGCAGGCTTTGCAGCCAGGGCAGGGGGTTCTCACGGCCGCCGCCGTACAGTTCCGGCAGTTGCAACTGGCGCAGGCGCCAGTCGGCGATGAAACGGATATAGGCCTTGATGTCGTCGGGGGTCATGCCGTTGACCGGTCCCATTTCGAAAGCCAGGTCGATGAATTTGTCCTCCATCGTCACCACGGTCTCGCAGCATTGGACGATATCGTCGGCGACCGCCTTGGTGACCGCGCCCGTCTCCTTGTTGAAGGCGTGGTACAGTTTGATGATGCCCTCGCAGTGCAGGCTTTCGTCACGCACCGACCAGGACACGATCTGGCCCATGCCCTTCATCTTGTTTTGGCGCGGGAAATTCATCAGCATGGCGAAGCTGGCGAACAGTTGCAGCCCCTCGGCGAAGCCGCCGAACATGGCCAGGGTGCGGCAGATGTCGGCCTCGGTCTCGACCCCGAACTGGCCCATGTAGTCGTGCTTGTCCCGCATGGCCTCATATTCCATGAAGGCGCCGAATTCGGCCTCTGGCATACCGATGGTTTCCAGCAGCAGGGCGTAGGCCGCGATGTGGATGGTCTCCATATTGGCGAAGGACGCCAACATCATCTTGACCTCGGTCGGTTTGAACACCCGACCGTAGCGCTCCATGTAGTTGTCCTGCACCTCGATGTCCGCCTGGGTGAAGAAGCGGAAGATCTGGGTCAGCAGGTTGCGCTCGGCGACGGTCAGATTGGCCGCCCAATCCTTGCAGTCCTCGCCCAACGGCACCTCTTCGGGCATCCAGTGGACCTGCTGCTGCTTCTTCCACATATCGAAGGCCCAGGGGTAGCGGAAAGGCTTATAGGCCGCCGACGGGGTCAGAAGACCCGGCGTGATCAAACCCTTACCCGAGAGGCCTTGGGGCGTGACATGGGCGTTCATGGCGAGGACCGGTCAAAAAAGCGGACGAAAAGGACTGGCGATATCCAATCCCAGATTCGTCCTGGAGGCTAGACCTAGAGGGTTAACGATCCCCAACATCAAGATGTTGTGTGCGACGGCGCGCGTCTGGCCTGGAGCCGTGTCGCGGCGTAGGCGGCCAGCCACAGGGCCATGGCCCAGGCGGCGCCGACGCACCACCCGGCCAGCACGTCCGTGGCCCAGTGCGCGCCCAGATAGACGCGCGTCAATCCGACCAGTCCGGCCAGGGTCATGCCGACGCCCAGCACATAGGCTTTCAGACGTTTGGTCGGAAAGGCGCGCGCCAGCATCACCGCCACCGACAGATAGAAGACCGTCGACATCAGGGCGTGGCCCGAGGGGAAGCTGGCGTTCAGGGTTTCGACGGCCTGATAGGCGGCGGGCGGTCGTTCGCGTTCGAACAGCGCCTTCAACCCCTCGCTCAGGGCGACGCCCCCCGCCAGACCCAGGGCCAGCAGCAGGGCCGACAGCCGTCTTCTCTGGATCAGCAGAAAGCCGACCGTCGCCACGGCGAACAGGCTCAGCACCGCGATGCCGCCCAGGGAGGTGATGTCCAGCGCCGCCTCTCTCAGCCACCATGGCCCGCGCGGCTGACCGGCGACCGGCTGCATCCAGACCAGCACCGCCTGGTCGAAGGCCCGGCCGTCGGTCTCGGCCATGTCGTCGGCCAACTCAATAAAGGCCAGCACGCCCAGGATCACGACCATCACGGCGCCCATGACGGACGGCTCCATGCGGGCCGACGCCCAAGCGCGACGCAGCGGGGCGATCACTTTTTCCGACATCATCCGCCCTCGAACGGTCAAGCTGGGTCCTGCGTTCCGCTCACGGCTTCGTGAGAAGCGCGGCCTTCCATCGTCAGGCCCGCGTCGCGGCCTGTCCACAGGCTCTTCCCCGACTTCCATCGTGATTCGCCCAGAAAACGAACGTCAAGCCCGTTGACGGGTCGTTAGGCATCTGCGCCCCATATGTGGGTTCGGGGCGCGCTTTGGCCACTAGATGATGTGGTCGGAACGCGAGGGCCAAAACAGAATCTCTATTCGGGGCAAGGCGCTTATGGCTGGCGGCGAAGCATTGAAGACGGTTGGGTTCGAGGGCGGCGCTTCGGCCGTTCAGGCCGATCGACCGCATCTCAGCGTGGTGCCGTCGATCCACCTGGATCGCGCGCGCGACGCCCTCTTGACCGACTTCGGCAAGAAGACGCTGGAAGACCGCTATCTGCTGCCGGGCGAAAGCTATCAGGATATGTTCGCGCGCGTCGCCACGGCCTTCGCCGACGACGCCGACCACGCGCAACGCGTCTATGACTATATGTCCAAGCTGTGGTTCATGCCGGCCACGCCGGTGCTGTCGAACGGCGGCGCTGATCGCGGCCTGCCGATCAGTTGCTTCCTGAACGCGGTCGGCGACAGCCTGGACGGCATCCAGTCGGTGTGGAACGAGAACGTCGCCCTGGCCTCGAACGGCGGCGGCATCGGCACCTATTGGGGCGGCGTCCGCTCCATCGGCGAGAAGGTCAAGGGCGCGGGCCAGACCTCGGGCATCATCCCCTTCATCCGCGTGATGGACAGCCTGACCCTGGCGATCAGCCAGGGTTCGCTGCGCCGCGGCTCGGCCGCCGTCTATCTGGACATCCACCACCCGGAGATCGAGGAGTTTCTGGAGATCCGCAAACCTTCGGGCGACTTCAACCGCAAGTCCCTGAACCTGCACCACGGCATCAACATCACCGACGCCTTCATGCACGCGGTGCGCGACGGTCGGCCCTTCGCCCTGGTGTCGCCCAAGACCGGCGAAACGATGAAGACGGTCGACGCCCGCGCCCTGTGGCAGAAGATCCTGGAGATCCGCCTTCAAACCGGCGAGCCGTATCTGATCTTCTCGGACACGGTGAACCGCCAGATGCCCCAGCACCAGCGCGACCTGGGCCTGTCGGTCAAACAGTCCAACCTGTGCTCGGAGATCATGCTGCACACCGGTCGCGACCATCTGGGCATCGACCGCACCGCCGTCTGCTGCCTGTCGTCGGTCAACGCCGAGACCTTCCTGGAATGGCGCGAGGAGCCGCGCTTCATCGAGGACGTGATGCGTTTCCTGGACAATGTCCTGGAAGACTTCATCCGCCGCGCGCCGCCGGAAATGAAAGCCGCCGTCTATTCGGCGCGGCGCGAGCGGTCGGTGGGCCTGGGCCTGATGGGCTTCCACTCCTTCCTGCAAGGTCAGGGCGTGGCCTTCGAGTCGGCCATGGCCAAGAGCTGGAATATGCGGCTGTTCAAGCATCTGCGCCGCGAGGCCGACAAGGCCAGCCGTCTGCTGGCCGAGGAAAAGGGTCCGTGCGAGGACGCCAGGGAGCGCGGCGTCATGGAGCGGTTCAGCCACAAGCTGGCCATCGCCCCGACCGCCTCGATCAGCATCATCTGCGGCGGAACCTCGGCGGGCATCGAGCCGATCCCGGCCAACATCTACACCCACAAGACCCTGTCCGGCTCCTTCGCGGTCAAGAATCCCTATCTGGAGCAACTGCTCGACGGGAAGGGCCTGAACACCGAGGCGACCTGGTTGTCGATCCTGGAGCATGAAGGCTCGGTCCAGCACCTGGACGGCCTGACCGACGATGAGAAGTCGGTGTTCAAGACCGCCTTCGAACTGGATCAGCGCTGGATCATCGAACTGTCGGCCGACCGCTCGCCCGAGATCTGCCAGGCCCAGTCGATCAACGTCTTCCTGCCCGGCGACGTCGACAAGTGGGACCTGCATATGCTGCACTGGTCGGCGTGGGAGCGGGGCGTGAAGTCGCTGTACTATCTGCGCTCCAAATCGGTTCAGCGCGCCGCCTTCGCCGGTGCGGAAGACAAGGCCGCGGACGGGGCCGAGAGCGATCTGAACCAGCCCGACCTCTTCGCCGCAGCCAAGACCGATTACGAGGAATGCCTGGCCTGCCAATAAGGCGGCCTTGCCGCCTTATTGGTTTGTCTCTTGGCCTAACGCTCGCGTCGCGGACGCTCGCTGCTTGAGACCTGATGGAACCCGCCCCGGCGACGAGACGTTGCCGGGGCGGATTCTTGTCACGAAAGAGTCTGTTGGCGCCGGGCTTGCTTTGAGGCAGGTTGACGGCTGTTAACGGACTGAGGGGACCGTTGATGCGTGGCTTTGCGTATGTCGGTTGGGCTGGAGCGGCGATCGTGGCGATCGTCGGCGTCGCCTGTCCGACTCTGGCGCAGACGCCGTCTTCGGGACCTCGCACCCTTGAACAGGCTTTGGCGGGCACGGCTCACGTGCAGCCCGCCTATGACATCGGCCGCCAAGCCTGGGCCGTGGACGCCCAGCGCGACATCGTCGCCCGTCTGAACGCCCAGAGCGCCTTCAACATCGCCGCCGACCGCCCCTTCGGCCCGGCGGTGGAGTTCGAAAACGAGTTCGCGTCCGAACCGTCTGATCTGACCGCCGTGACCCGACGCGACATCTGGCGCGAGGGCGAGGGCTTCACGGATCGGCTGTCGCTGGTGACGGGCGGTCGCTTGCGCCGCGCCGACGGCTCGCCTCTGCCGGTGACGCCGCTGGACCAGGCCGAGCTGGACCCCGAACGTTATGACGTCCGCTTCGTGCGCGGCTGGCCGGTCGCCACCGCCTATACGGACAATGGGCTGGAGGTCAGTCTGACGCCCCACGCCGGCGTCGCCGTCGGCTCGGACGGCGGCTCGGCCGAGGCCGGGGCCACGGTGCGCATCGGTTCGGCCGAGGTGCGCGACGGCCAGGCGTTCGGCGAGCGCGCCCGCTGGTATGTCTACGCCGCCGGGTCGGGCCGGGCGGTGGGCTATAATTTCGCCCGCACCCGCGACGGCGATTTCGCCCGCTCGGGCTACAGCCACGATTCCGGCTCCTTCCTGGGCGACGCCTCGCTGGGCGTGGCCTATCGCCGGGGCGACCTGCAAGGCTCGTTCGGCCTGGTCTATCGCGAGATCGAGGCCGAGGGTCTGCGCAGCGGCCGGGGCCTGGACAATGACGTGACTGAGGGCCTGGTGGCCTTCCAGTTGTCGATCAAGCCGCAGTGGTGAACGGGTCTCTCTGAGTCCTGACTGAACTCAGGCCCGCAATCATTGCACCCGGGCCACGCCCTCGCGTCTTGGATCGGCCCCGCCGTCCCAGTGTCCGCCGCGCCAGATCGCCCCGTGCAGGCCCGAGTTCTCGGACGTGTTCTCGCGTAGCAAGACGCCCCGTTCGGCCAGGGCCGCGCGCAGCTCGGGGCTGAACATCGCCGTGTCGGCGCCGAAGCCGTCGCCCTTGGCCACCAGGTTCGGCAGGTCGATGGCCGCCTGCATCGACAGGTTCCAGTCCAGCACGCCGATCAGCGCCTTGACGTCATAGGCCAGGATGGCCGAGCCGCCGGGCGAACCCAGGGCGCCGACGAACCGGCCCTGTCGATCCAGGATGAGGATCGGCGACATCGACGAGCGCGGCCGCTTGCCCGCCGCCACGGCGTTGGCCGCCGGGGCGCCGTCCGGCCGGGTCGGCTCGAAACTGAAGTCGGTCAGTTGGTTGTTCAGGAAGAAGCCCGCCGCCATCCGGCCCGATCCGAAGATGCTCTCGACCGTGGTGGTCATGCTGACGGCGTTTCCGTCGGCGTCGACGATGACGAAATGCGAGGTGCCGACCGGTTCGCGCGTGGCGTCGGGACCGGCGAAGATCCCGCCCGGCGGCGTTCCCGCCGGGGCCGCGCCGGTCAGACCGGGCGCCAGGGCCGCGCGGGCGGCGACATAGCCGGGGTCCAGCAAGCCCTGAACCGGCACGCCGACGAAGGCCGGATCGCCGACATAGCGGTCGCGGTCGGCGTACATCAGCCGCTGCAACCGGGCGAAGGCGGCCCAGGCGTCGGGGTCGCCCGGCCCGCCCATGATGGCCGGCGTCGCCTCGGCCATGGCCAGGAATTGCAGCACCGCCACGCCGCTGGACGGCGGCGGCGGGACGCAGATGATCCAGACGACGCGATAGGGACGGCACAGGGCGCCGCGCTCGATCGGCGCATAGGCGGCGATGTCCTCGGCGGTCAGAAGGCCGGGACGGGGCTGTTCGGCGACCACGGCTGCGATCTGAAGGGCGATGCGGCCGCTGTAGAAGGCCTCGGGTCCGCCCGCCGCCAGTTCGCGCAGGGTCCGGGCGTATTCGGGATTTCGCAGCACGTCGCCCGCTTGATAGCGCCCGCCCTCGGGCCTGGTGAAATAGGCGTCGGCCCAGCGGGTGCGGGTCTGCCCATAGGGCGAGGCGATGAAACCGGCCAGGCGCGGGCTGACCACGAAGCCGTCACGCGCCAGCCGCTCGGCCTCGTCGAACAGACCGCTCCAGGCCCGCTTGCCATGGGCGCGATGGACCATGCCCAACATGGCCACGACGCCCGGCGCGCCCGTCGATCGGCCCGACAGCACGGCGTCGCTGAAGGGCAACGGGCGGCCGTTTTCATAGAACAGTTCGGGCGTCGCCGCCGACGGAGCGGTCTCGCGCCCGTCATAGCTGGTGACCTCGCCGGTCGCGGCGTCGTACAGCATCATGAAGCCGCCGCCGCCCAGGCCCGAGGATTGCGGCTCGACCAGGCCCAGCACCGCCTGCACCGCCACCGCCGCGTCGACGGCCGAGCCGCCATCGCGCAGCACCTTCATCCCCGCCTCGACCGCCAGCGGATTGGCCGCCGCCACGAACGGCCCGCGCGCGGGCGGTGCGGCGTGTGCGGTCGCGGGGGAGGGAGCGGGCGCCCGCGCTGTTCCGGTCGCGCATCCCGCCGCCGCCGTGGCGAGGACCAACAGAAGGGCGATCAGACTGCGGCGAAACGACATGAACGATCCTGGACGCGCCGCGGCGAGCGGGCGCGGCTCCTCCGACCTAGGCGTTGTGTGCGCGCTCGCCAACCCCGCGCGCAGAATCCGCCGCCGACCGCTTGCGCGTCCGCGCGTCAGCGGCTAAAGACCCGCCCTCGCCGAAAGGCGTGCGCACCCGTAGCTCAGCTGGATAGAGCACCAGACTACGAATCTGGGGGTCAGGAGTTCGAATCTCTTCGGGTGCGCCATTTCTTCTCAATGAAATGAACCTTTGGCGGAATGGCTGCGGTCGATGCAGTCAAGCCGACGTGTTGCGACGACGCTGGGTTTCGGCCCGGTGCGAGCACCAGGGCGCGAATAGGTCGCCGTTCCCGACGCAGCCGTGAAACGACTCCGAGCCGCGATGGCCAGGGCCGCGCCATGCGTTAGCCTTGTTGAAGCAGCCGATACGAGAAGATCTCGCGAAAGCCCAAACTCTCGTAGATCGGGCGTCCCATGGGCGTTGATTGCAGGACGCCCGTTCGCGCCCCGCCAGCGACGCCCAGTTGCAGGGCGTACTGCGTAATGGCGCGGCCAATGCCGCGTCTACGAAAGTCCGGCAGGGTGGAAATGGCGTAGGCGCCCGCCAGGTCGCCCGACATGACCAAGGCTCCGGTCGCCACCGCCTTGCCGTCGTATTCCGCCAACAGGCGGACCTGCCCCTCAAGCCGCTCCGCCGGGATGCGCGGTTCGAGCGCGGCGAGCGCCCGCACGGCGGGGTCTTCAAAACCCGTTCCGCGCGCCGCCAGGTCTCCCCACAGCGCCCGATCCGCCGCGCTCTCGGCCGGCCGGATCGTCAGGTCGGTTCGGTTGTCGGCCGGTGGGAGCGATCCGAGATCAACCGTCATGGCGGGAACGGTTCCGGCTTCGTGCAACCCAAGGGCGATGAGACGGTCGGCCGCCCCCGCCGCGACGGCCGTCGGCGACAGCCACCACAGACCGCCCCCTCCGGCCTTCGCCAACGCCGCGCCGACGGCCCTCGCAAAATCCTCAAGGCCGTCGTGCACGAAGCTCACGATCGCGCCGTTGAAAAGAGGGTTCGGCACGGGCGTCAGGTACGCGACCCGGCCCGGCTCCTCGATCACCCCTCCGGCCGCCGCGCCATAGCCGACCCAGTAACGCATCATGTTCGCATCAAGCGCGCGTCCATCTGAATTGCTCATGACGACACCCTCTCGTTTTCAATGTTTCTGAGTATAGACCCAAGAGCGACGCTGTCGATGAAATCACCATTCGAAGAGATGGGAGCAAAAGTCCATGGATTATCCATGGGATTTCGAAGAGCGTCTCACCAAGACGCAATGGATTGAAATGGTGGAGCGAAAGAGGCTCAGACCTACTCAGGCGGAGGGGGTGGGAGTGGGTGTAGTTCTGATCTTCATCTGGAAGGGCGCGCCGCCTTCCCTTGACGTGATCGACCTCAGGCGACCCAGCGGGTGTGCGTGGGACGCGGCGCGTCCAGACAGGCCTGAACGCGGGCGCACAGGCTCTGGGGCGTGAAGGGTTTGACCACATAGCCGGCGCAGCCCATCCGACGAGCCTCGCGAACCTTATCCTCGCCGCTGTCGGCGGTCATCATGACGATGGGAATGCGCGCGCCGTGTCGGCGGCCCGCCGCGTCGAGCACCGCCAGACCGTCCATGCCCGGCATATGGATGTCCAGCAGCACCAGATCGATCCGAACCTGGCTCAGAACCCCCAAGGCCGTCTGGCCGGACGAGGCCGTAACGACATGATAGCCCGCCTGGCTCAGGGCCACGTCGGTCAGTTCGCGAATGAGGGCGTCGTCATCGACGACCAAGATGCTGCGTTTCATCCTGCGGCCTCCTGTCTCTGTTCCGTCTCGACCGTCGACGTCACGCGTCGGATGCACGACAGGAGTTCGGCGATCTGAATGGGTTTGCCGACATGGCCGTCCATGCCCGCGCGTCGCGTTTCCTCGATCTGCGGCGTGCCGACGCTGGCGGTCAGGGCGATGATCGGCGTGGCGGCCCACGGCCCGGTCTCGGCGCGGATGGCGCGCGTCGCGGCCAGGCCGTCCATCACCGGCATATGCACGTCCATCAACACCAGATCGTAGTGTCCGGCTCGCACGGCGAGGAGCGCCTCGTGCCCGTTCTCGACGGTATCGACCGTCAAGCCGCCCGCCTGGCTCAGCATCAGGGCGACCAGTTCGCGATTGGCGGCGGTGTCGTCCGCCATCAGGATGCGCAGGGGTTGCGCCTCGGCGTCATCATCAAGAGCCTGGGTCGCAGCGGCCATGCCGTCGGCGATAGCCAACGGGACCTCGAACCAGAAGGTGGAGCCGCGACCCGGTCGGCTGAAGGCGCCGATCTCGCCGCCCATCATCTCGATCAGCCGTTTGGAGATCGCCAGGCCCAGGCCCGTGCCCCCATGGGTCCGGCTGGTGGAGGCGTCGGCCTGGGTGAAGCGTTCGAACAGACGCTCGATCTTGTCGGGCGCGATGCCGACGCCGGTGTCGCTGACGGCGGCGCGCAGGCGTCCGTCCTGGACGCCGAGGTCCAACCGCACCGAGCCGCGCTCGGTGAATTTCATGGCATTGGACAGGAAGTTCAGCAGCACCTGGCGCAGCCGCCCCGCGTCGCCGATCAGGGCCTCGGGCGCGTCCTCGGCGACTACGCAGTCCAGCGCCAGCCCCTTGTCGTGACATTGGGCCTCGATGATGCCGGTCACGCCCTCGGCCAGCTCGCGCGGCGAGAAGGCGTGGGTCTCCAGCTCGACACCTCCGGCGTCCAGTTTGGAGACATCCAGAATGTCGTTGATGACCGACAGCAGGGCCTCGCTGGCCACGCCGATGCGGTCGGCGAAACGCTGTTCCTGCACGCCCAGGGTCTCGCTGTTCTTCAGCAGGCCCGCGAAACCGATCACGGCCGTCAGCGGCGTGCGCAGCTCATGGCTCATATTGGCCAGGAATTCGGACTTGGCCCGGGCGCCGGCTTCGGCGGTGTTGCGCGCCTCGACCAGTTCCTCTTCCAGGGCTTTGCGCTGACTGACGTCGCGGATCACCACCACCAGTTCGCCCACGCCGCCGCGGCCGTCAGGAACGGCCTGGAAATGGCTCTCGACCCAGACCGTCGAACCGTCCCTGTGCACCGCGCGATGTTGCAGTCTCTGGCTGCCCTTGCCGGCCAGACCGCGTTCGATGGCCGCCAGAACGGCGCGGCGGTCTTCGGGGTGGACGAAATCCTGGGCCTTCATGCCCGCCATCTCATCGGCGGTGTGACCCAACAGAGCGTGGATGGCGGGCGAGATGTAGTTGCTGCGCCCGCCTGGCTGGATGCGGGCGATGACGTCGCCGACATTGTCGGCCAGAAGACGATATCGGGCCTCGCTGCGGCGCACCTTCTCGACGGCGCGCTCGGCTTCCGTGACATCCTGGAACACGCCGAACAGGGCCGCGATATGGCCGTCGACGCCGCGCTCGGGAACGCATTGCGACACCACGGTGCGCTGCTCGCCGTCGGCCCGGATCAGCCGCAGTCGAAAGTCGGAACAGACGCCGGTCTCCAGGGCCGCCGTCACCCAGTCGCGAACCGCCTGACGGTCGTCGGGGTGATAGAAGGCGACGACGTCGTCGTAACTGGGATCGAAGGCGGCCGGATCGACGCCGTGGATGCGATAGACCTCGTCGGACCAGCTCACCTTTCCGGTCGCGACCTCGAAACGCCAGTGCCCCAGTCCGGCGACGCGCTCGGCCATCTTCAGCGTGCCGACAAGCTCGTCCTGCTGCTCCAGGGCGCGGACGCTGTCGGTGATGTCCTGAAAGACGCCGAACAGGGCGACGACAGCGCCGGTCTCGTCACGTTCGCAGCGGGCGCGGGCGCGGGTGACGCGCTCGGCGTCGCCACGATGGATTCGCAGCCGGGCGTCATAGCCCTCGCCGGTCGCCCTGGCGTGGGCGACGAGTTGGTTCAGGACGGCGAGGTCATCGGGGTGGTAGCGGCCGATGGTGGTGTAGTCGGTCGGATCGACGGCGCCGCGCTCCAGGCCGTGAATGCGGAACACCTCGTCGGACCAGGTGACCTGGCCGGTGACGAAGTCCAGCCGCCAGTGACCGACGCCGGCCATGGATTCGGCCATCTCAAGGGTCTGAGCGGTCTTGGCGGCGGCGCGGTCGTCGGCCTGGCGGTCGATCAGGTCGCTCGCCATCCGGGCCAGGTCGCGCAGCAGGGCGGTCTGGGCCGCATCCAGTCCCGCCCGGGGCTTTTGGTCCATCACCCCGATCGAGCCGACGGCGCGCCCGGTTCGGTCGCACACCGTGGCGCCGACATAGAACCGCAGCCCCGCCGGTCCGGTGACCAGCGGATGGTTCTGAACCCTCGGGTCCCGGCGTCCATCCGGGATGACGATCAGCCCGTCGGGACCGTGTTCGATCAGCATTCGTGTGACGCTGATGTCGCTGCGGATGGTCTTGACGTCCAGGCCGTGAACGGCGCGGAACATCGTGCGGTCCTCGCCATGGAGAGACAACAGGCCGACCGGCGCGTCCAGCACCTTGCAGGCCAGGGTGATCAATCTCTGGGCGGGATCATCGAGTGATGGCCGTGGCATGAGCGTTGTCCTGTCGGGGCAAGGCCCGCGTCACCAGCGGCATCAGAGCATTGGTGCGCGAAGATTTGGTTACCGCTCGAATCTCGCCCGGCATTGGACGCGGCGTCTCCGGCGTGGCAATCCAGAACCGTCGTTCAAGAAGTGAGACCATAGTCGATGAAGTTCGCCGTCCTGACCGCCGCCGCCCTGACGCTCGCCGCCGTTCCCGCCCGCGCCGAAGAGGGTATGTGGATGTACGACGCCGTGCCCCTGGCCCAGGTCAACGCCGCACTGGGCACAGCCATCGATCAGGCCTGGCTGGACAAGGTGCGGCTGGGTTCGGTCAGCCTGGGCGGCTGTTCGGCTTCGTTGGTGTCGGACCAGGGGCTGATCCTGACCAATCAGCACTGCATCCGATCTTGCGTCCAGGCCAACGCTCGGCCGGGCCAGGATCTGTTGTCCGACGGCGTGCGGGCCAAGTCGCGCGAGGAGGAGTTGCGCTGCCCCGGCTCGACCGCCTCGGTCCTGTTGTCGATCACCGATGTGACCGAACGGGTCATGGCGGCCACCGCCGGCAAGTCGGGCGGCGACTTCAGCCGCGCTCTGAACGCCGAGACCACGGCTATCGAACGCGAGGGGTGCGGCGACGACGCGGCGCATCGTTGTCAGGTGGTGCGTTTCTATGCGGGCGGGCAGTACAAGCTGTACCGCTATCGCCGCTACTCGGACGTGCGTCTGGTCTATGCGCCGGAGCATCAGGCGGTGGTTTTCGGCGGCGACCCTGACAATTTCAACTTCCCGCGCTTCTCGCTGGATGCGGCCTTCCTGCGCGCCTACGACGGCGATCGCCCGGCTGAAACGCCCAACCATCTGCGTTGGAACCCGGCGCCGATTCGCGATGGCCAGCCGGTCTTCGTCTCGGGCAATCCCGGCTCGACCCAGCGGTTGCAAACGATCGCCGAACTGCGCAGCGATCGCGACTTCGGCCTGCCGGCGACGATCAAGCGGCTATCGGAACTGCGCGGGCGGTTGATCTTCTTCGGCGGCCTGTCGGACGAAAACGCCCGCATGACGCGCGACGTGCTGCGCGGGACCGAGAACAATCTGAAGCGGTCGTATGGTATGCACCGCAGCCTGGCCGAGACCGCGAACTGGGCCAGGTTGGAGGCGGCCGAGGCCGAATTCCGCGCCGCCGCCATCGCGCGCGACCCCTCGGTCGTCGCCGCCTTCGACGAGATGGACCGATCTCAAGCCGCCAAGACGCGGCTGCTGGATCGCTATAATTTTCTGGAGAGCGGGGCGGGCGGCGGCTCGGCGCTGTATGGCTATGCGCGCCAACTGGTGCGGGCCGCGGCCGAACGGACCAAGCCCGAGGGCGAACGTCTGCCCGGCTATTCCGACGCGGCCCTGGCCGCTCTGGGCCGCACCCTGGCGCAATCCCGCAACATCGATCGGCCGCTGGAGAGCCTGTACCTTCAGTTCTGGCTGAACAAGACGCGCGAGGCCCTGGGCACGGACGTCCCGGCGGTCAAGGCCATGCTGGGCCGTGAAAGCCCCGAAGCCCTGGGCGAGGCCCTGGCCCAGGAATCGACCCTGGCCGATCCGGCGGTGCGCACGGCCCTGTTCGAGGGCGGCATGGCGGCGATCCAGGCCTCTCAGGACCCGATGATCCGCTTCGTCCTGGCCAATGACGCCGCCGCGCGCGAGGTGGCCCAGGATTGGCGCGCCGAGGTTTCCGGCCCGTCCGGCCGCGCCGGCGAGGCCCTGGCCCGCGCCCGCTTCGCCATCTATGGCGCGGTTGACGCGCCCGACGCCACCGGCACCCTGCGTTTCTCCTACGGCCGCGTGGCGGGCTGGAACGACAACGGCCGCGACGTCCCGTCGCGCACGACGGTGGCGGGCCTGTATGAGCGGGCCACCGGCGCGGTTCCCTTCGTCCTGTCGGAAGATCTGCAAGCGCGCGGCGAGCGTCTGAACCGCGACACCGTCTTCACCGTCGCCACCACCAACGACATCGTCGGCGGCAACTCCGGCTCGCCCCTGCTGAACGCGAACGGCGAGGTGATCGCGGCGGTGTTCGACGGCAATCTGCCGTCTTTGGGCGGGGCCTATCTGTACGACGGTTCGGCCAACCGGACCGTGGCCGTCTCGGCCCAGATCGTCACCGAGGTGCTGACCAAGATCTACGATATGCCGGGCCTGGTCGCCGAGCTGGAGGGGCGCTGATCTAAAGCGCCGTCCGTAGCGACCACAGTTCGGGGAAGCAGCGGCGTTTCAGCGTCTCGGTCAGATAGCCGACGCCCTCGGTGCCGCCGGTGCCGCGCCGACGGCCGATGATCCGCTCGACGGTCACCACGTGTTTGTGCCGCCAGGTCAACAGGGCGTCGTCCAGGTCCATCAGCTTCTCGGCCAGTTGGTACAACGGCCACCACCGCTCTGGGTCGCGATAGACGATCAGCCAGGCCGCCTCGACGGCTTCGGACGGCTCATAGGGGCGGCTGACGTCGCGGTTCAACACCTCGGTCGGAACGGGCAGGCCGGCGACGGCCAGTTGCGACAGGGCGTCGTCGTACAGGCTGGGCGCCTCGATGGCGGCCTTCAGCGCGGCATGGGCCTCGGGCCGCCCCTCGTGATAACGCAGGAACCGGTCGTCCTTCAGGCCCAGAGCGGCCTCGAAACGGCGGAACTGATCGCTCTGAAAGCCCGACGAAGACCCCAGCACGCCGCGAAACCGCAGATAGTCGGCCGGGGTCATGGTGGCCAGGATGTCCCAGCTCTGGGTCATCACCGCCTGGATGCGGCTGACCCGCGCCAGGCTCTTGTAGGCGGGGACCAGATTCCCGCTTCGCACCAGGCCCTGGGCCAGCGCCACCTCGTGCAGGATCTGCTTCAGCCACAGCTCCTTGGTCTGGTGGATGATCACGAACAGCATTTCATCATGCTCGTCCGAGATCGGGTGCTGGGTTTCCAGCAGATCGTCCAGCGCCAGATAACCGGCGTAGGTCATGTCAGAGGGGGCGGTTTCGCTCATGGCCCCATATCGCCCGCCCGACCGTCAGAGCCAACCCTTCTTTCGGAACCACAGCAACGGCCCGACCCCCGCCAGCAGCATCAGCACCAGGGCGAAGGGATAGCCCCAGATTTGGGCCAGCTCGGGCATATATCGGAAATTCATGCCGTAGATCGAAGCCACCAGGGTCGGCGGCAGGAAGGCGACCGAGGCCACCGAGACGATCTTGATGATCGAGGACTGCTGGATGTTGATCAGGCCCAGGGCCGCCGACAGTTGAAAATTGATGCTCTGGGCCACCGCCTGGGCGTGGGCCAACAGGCTGGCGGCGTCGCGGTTCAGGCTCTTCAAATGCTCGCGCGGGTCGGCGGCGCGTTCGATGCGGTCGTCCAGGCTGACGAAGGCGAAGATGCGGGCCAGGCCCGACAAACTCTGTTCGATGCGGGTGTTGGCGATGTGGGCGCGGCCCAGCTTGCTGATCAGTTTCTCATAGCTGGCGCTTGAGCCGTGGGCGCCGGTGAAGACGTGGGTGGCGATGGTCTCGACCCGGCCGGCGTTGGTCGCCAGCACGTCCGAGGTCCGGTCGATCGACGCCTCCATCAGTTGCAGGAAGATTTCGGCGGGTCCCGAGCACAATCCTGGTTCGCGCTCGAATTTCTCATCGACCATGACGAAGGGGCGCGGGTTGAAATAGCGGATCGTCACCAGGGGACCGGGGGTCAGCACGAAGGTCACCGGGTCGATGGCCGGAATCTCGGCGTCGCCGTTGTGGATCAGGTCGGCGGTGGCGTAGGTGGCGCCGTTCTCGCGGTATAGGCGGCTGGACGCCTCCAGCTCGACCATCTCCTCGCGCGTGGGCAGGGACAGGCCCAGTCGGTTCTCAAGCACCAGCTCTTCGTCGCGCGTCGGCGCGATCAGGTCCAGCCAGACCACGTCGGGCGGAAGCTGAAAGCCGTCGTCGATGACCTCGACGATCCGGCAGGTCGCGGCGCCCGTATGGAAAATGCGGATCAAGGCAGCCCCCTGAAAGGGGCCGGGACCCTATTGGACGCCCGATGCGCCCGCCTGGGCCATGCGACGGCCGTTCTCGAACGCGCCGACGGCGGCGTTTCCAGCTTCCTTGTAGATGAAGCCGTAGGTCGGATAGACGGTCGTGCCCAGGTCACGAATGGGGTTGTACCAGACCTTTACGCGAGACCAATCGCCTTCGTCGGAGACATCGACGACGGTGACGTTCTCTTCGACCCGGCCGCGGCTGCCGCCCCAGTTGGCGTGGGTCACGCGGATCACCCGCTCGGTCAGAATGTCGGAGACCACGGCGACGTGGCCGCGGGTCATGGCGCCATACGGTTGGAACACCAGGACCGAGCCGGTCTCGGGCGCATGGCCGGTGCGGAAACCGTTCACCGCCTGGCGCCACCAGGTCCAAGCGTCGCCGAAGATGTTGATGCCCGAGAACATACGCGCGAAGGTCACGCACTGCCAATAGGGCTGGTCGGCCTGAGCCGCGGGAGCGCCGAGGGCGAAGAAGCCCAGGGTCGCCGCAACCATCGCGGCCGAGAGCCGTTTCTTCATATCGGTTTGTTTCCGACTGTTACGTCCGAGCCAAGCCTTAGACGATAGTTTCCGAGGGTTGAAGAACCCTTTCAGGCGAATTCGTGCGCGATTTCGTCGCGCCCGCGCGCCGTTCGGCAAGACCCTTCAGCCAGGTCCGCGCCGGGCGCTCGACCATGTGGTGAGCGATCATGGCGACCAGGGGCAGGGTCGCGACCACGGCGATCCAGGCCCAGGGCGGCAGGCGATTGTCGGCCGCGCCGGTCGCCTTGGCAGCCAGATTGACCGCCAGCAACTGCCAGGGCGCGCAGACCATGTAGAGGGCGTAGGAGACTTCACCCAGATAGACGGCGGGTCTCGACGCCATGACGCCCGCCCGCGCATTGGCTGTCGATCCCAGTCCGAGAATGACCAGGCCGCCCAACAGCACCGTGATCCCGTCCCAGGCCAGCAGCGAGGCCGAAATCGCCATGCCCAGGGCCGCCGCTATCGCCGCCAGGGCGCCGTGACGCACGCCGCCGCGACGATGGATCAGGTACAGGGCGCAGCCGTAGGCGAAACAGGGCGCGATCCTCAGCGCCCCCCAGTGATAGGTCGCCTGGGTCAGGGGAAAGCCCGCCAGCCGCTCGAAGATCAAATAGGCGGCGCACAACAGCACGCCCGCCCCGACCGCCGCGCCCACGACCCGGTCGCGCAGCCGCCAGGCGACGAAGGCGAACAGCGGAAACGTCAGATAGGCGAACCACTCGGCCGAGATCGACCAAGACGGATGGTTCCAGCCCGCCACGTCCGTCACGCCCCAGGCGTGGACCATGGCCAGATTGGCCGGCAGGGTCTCCCAGCTCAGGATGCGGGCGTCGATGCTCATGCCCGCGGCGACCGCTGCGACGCCCAGAGCGCCGACGCCGATCAGGGTCGCCAGGTGCAGCGGATAGACCCGCGCGAGCCTGGCCCACAGAAAGCCGCCATAGCGATAGCGTCCGGTTCCCACGGCTTCGAGATAGACGTGGCTGAGGATGAAGCCCGACAGGACGAAGAACAGCTCGACCCCCAGATAGCCCTTGGCCGCCAGATTGGGGATGAAGCCGACGTTCAGATTGGGCCAGAAGGTGTAGAGCACCACCCACAGAGCGGCCAGGAACCGCAAGGCCGTCAGCGGCTTGAGGTCTGCGGGACCGACGGATGCGGGATTGGGCGAGGGCGTGTCCATTCCCGCAGGATGAACGGCCCGCGTTTTTTTCGCGTTAAGCGGTCGTGGGTCCGCCCACAGAAGGGCCGACGCGCCTGCGTTCAGCCCTTCTGCGGCGTCTATGCCGTGGTCTCAGCCCTTGGCCCAGACGCCGAACGGGTCGGACCAGCTCAGGCCCATGGCCTCGGCCACGGCGGGATAGGTGATCTCGCCCTTCAGCACGTTCAGGCCGCGCGCCAGATGCGGATCGCGCTTCAGCGCCTCCAGGCCATGATCGGCCAGGGCCAGGCCGAACGGCAGGGTGGCGTTGTTCAGGGCCTCGGAACTGGTGCGCGGGGCGGCGCCCGGCATATTGGCGACGCAGTAGTGGACCACGCCGTCCACGACATAGGTCGGGTCCTCGTGGGTGGTCGCCTTGGAGGTCTCGAAACAACCGCCCTGGTCGATGGCCACGTCAACCAGCACCGAGCCGGGCTTCATCTGCTTCAGGTGTTCGCGCTTGATCAGCTTGGGCGCCTCGGCGCCCGGCACCAGCACGGCGCCGATGATGACGTCGGCCTTGACCAGTTCCTCCTCGATCGCGCCGATCGAGGAATAGCGGGTGATGACCCGGCCGCCGGTGACTTCGTCGATATAGGCCATGCGCGGGATGGAACGTTCCATCACCACCACCTCGGCGCCCAGGCCCGCGGCCATGCGCGCCGCGTTCAAGCCGACGACGCCGCCGCCCAGAACCAACACCCGCGCCGGGGCCACGCCCGGCACGCCGCAGAACAGCAGGCCCATGCCGCCGTTGTGCTTCAACAGGGTCTCGGCGGCCGAGAAGACGGCGATGCGGCCGGCGACTTCCGACATCGGCGCCAGCAGCGGCAGGCCGCCGCGCGCATCGGTGACCGTCTCATAGGCCACGGCGGCGCATTTGGAGGCGATCAGTCCCTTGGTCTGCTCGGGGTCGGGGGCCAGGTGCAGATAGGTGAACAGGATCTGGTCCTCGCGCAGCATCTCCCACTCGACCTTCTGCGGCTCCTTCACCTTCACGATCATGTCGTTGTCGGCGAAGATCTCGGTCGCCGTCGGCACGATCTTGGCGCCCGCGCGCTTGAAGTCCTGATCGGTGAAACCGGCGCCCAGACCGGCGCCCGCCTGGACCGACACCGTATGGCCGTGGGCCACATATTCGCGCACGGCGGTCGGCGTCAGGCCGACGCGGTGCTCGTTCTTCTTGATTTCCTTGGGGACGCCGACGCGCATGGGACGTTTCCTCTGTTCGAAGCGCCGCCTCTATCGAGCGGTCGCGTTTCGAGGCGCAATCTAGCGGCGGACGGGCCGCAGGTTCCTGTTCTTTTTGCTGACTGATCGGCGTAAAGTCGCAGACTCTGCGAATGAGGCGTCGAATGAAGACGATTTCCGCCGTAGCCTTGGATGATATCGATCGGAAGATGCTGCGCGCGCTTCAGACCGACGGGCGCATGACCAACGCCGATCTGGCCCGCGCGGTGAACCTGTCCGAGAGCGCCTGTCTGCGTCGGCTGCGGGCGCTGGAGAACGAACACGTCATCAGCCGCTACGCCGCCGTGGTCAATGAACGGGCCGTGGGCCTGCCGATCAGCGTCTTCGTGACCGTGACCCTGTCGTCCCAGGCGGAGGGGACGCTGACCGCCTTCGAGACGGCGGTGGCGACGGTGCCGGAAGTGGTCGAATGCTATCTGATGACGGGGTCCAGCGACTATCTGCTGCGGTTGGTGGTGCGCGATGTCGACGATCTGGAACGCATCCACGCGCGCGAACTGACCCGGCTGCCAGGGGTGACCCGCGTCTCCTCCAGCGTGGCCATGCGCACGGTGGTGAAACGGGCCGCGCTGCCGGTGTAGCGGTCTCCCGTCTTTTGGGAGGGGGTTACGATGTCGCCCCGCCGCCCGCCGCGATCCAGGCGTCCACCTGGTCCTCCAGCACGTCCAGCGGCACCGACCCGGCGCCCAGGACGACGGCGTGGAAGTCGCGGATGTCGAAGCGGTCGCCCAGGGCCTGACGGGCGCGGGCGCGCAGCTCCATGATCTTCAGCTCGCCGATCTTGTAGCTGGTGGCCTGACCGGGGTTGGTCAGATAGCGCTCGACCTCCTTCACCATGTCGCGCTCGCTGAGCATGGAGTTCTGGCGGAAATAGTCGATGGCCTGTTCGCGGCTCCAGTGTTTGGCGTGCAGCCCGGTGTCGGTGACCAGGCGCACGGCGCGCCATAGCTCGGTCGAGAGGCGGCCGAAGTCGGAATAGGGGTCCTGATAGAAGCCCATCTCCTTGCCCAACCGCTCGGCGTACAGACCCCAGCCCTCGGCATAGGCGCCATAGCCGCCGAAGCGGCGGAAGGACGGCAGGCCCTGCATCTCCTGGGCGTAGGCGATCTGGAAATGATGTCCCGGCGCGCCCTCGTGATAGCTGATGCCCTCGATCTGGGGCTTCAGCACCTGGGTCATGTCGGACAGGTTGACGTAGTAGATGCCCGGCCGCGAGCCGTCCGGCGTGGGGGCGTTATAGAAGGCGATCGAAGCGGTGGCCTCACGCCACGCCTCGACGGCGCGGACCTCCAGCGGCGCGCGCGGCAGGCCGCTGAACCATTGCGGCGCCACAGCCATCACCTGGGCGATGAAGGCGCGCGAGTCGGCCAGATACTGCTCCTTGCCCTCGGGCGTGTTCGGATACTGGAAGCGCGGATCGGTCTTCAGCAGGGCGAAGAACTCCTGCAACGAGCCGGTGAAGCCGACCTGGGCCATGATGGCGCGCATCTCGCCGTGGATGCGCTCGACCTCGTCCAGGCCGATCTGATGGATCTGGTCGGCGGTCAGGTCGGTGGTGGTCGAGAGCTGAAGGCGGGCGTTGTACAGGGCCTCGCCCTGGGGCAGGCGCCAGACGCCGCCGTCGCGGTCGGGCATGGCGTTCGCCTGTTGCTGCACCTCGGCCAGCGCGGTCAGGACGCCCTCATAGCCGCGTCTCCATTCGCCGGTCAGGGCGGCGCGGCCATCGGTCAGCAGACGGTCCTTGGTCGCCTGGTCCGTCTCCAGCGCGCCGACCTTGCGTTGGAAGTCGGCCCAAACCGGGTTGTCGGCTCCGTCGTCGAAAGGGGCGCCCGAGATGACGTTGCGGGTCGAGGCGATGGACGGAGCGAAGACGAAGTTGGGCGAGACGATCCCGGCGGCGGCCCGGCGGCGCAGCGTCTCGGCCACCTGGCCCATGGCCCGTTCGGCGTCGCGCAGGCGCGACACATAGGCCTCGGCGTCCGAGACGCTGGCGACCCGGTGCTGGTTGATCATGAAGACCGGCAGGCCGGTGGTGGGATTGCCGTTGGCCGCGAACTGATAGCCCCAGTCGCGCCACTGGTTCGACAGGCGGGCCTGTTCGACGCCGTATTCGAACAGCCGCCAAGACAGGCGGCTCTGGGCGTTGAGGGCGTCGGGATCGAACTGGGCCTTCATCTCGGCCAGTTGGCGTTCCTGCATGGCCAGGGCGCGGGCGGCGGCGGCGTCGGAGGCGTCGTCCAGCTTGTCATAGTCGGTCTTGAGACCCAGGCCGGTCATGGCCTGGGGCGACAGGGCGATCCGCTCCTGAAAGGCGCGCTCGAAGAAGGCGTTCAGCCGCGCATCCTCCGACTGAGCTTGGGCGGCGGCGGGCGCGGTTTGGGCCATGGCGGCGGGTGCGCCTGACAGCAAGGCCAGAACGGAAACGGCGGTCAGCAGACGACGCATGGCGAATTCCCCCCAAGGATCAGGGGCGGCACCCTTCACGAGCCGGACGGCGCTGGCAAGTTAAGCCGGAGTCACGAAATCCGGGCGTCGCGGCGCTGGCTTTTCAGCGATCCGCCGACGAAGCCCGAGCGCGCCGTGCGTTCCCGCGTCGGCCAAGGGACTGTCGACGGCGATGCGTCTTCGACTATTTCGCGCGAAGGCCGCTGATCGTGCGACCGGGGGCGATGTCCTCGGCCGAGGTGATCAGGTGAATCAGGGCCGGGCGTCGCTGTTCCCGCGCCGCCGTGCGGGCGGCGTCCAACGCGGCGGGGAAGTCTTCGGTCGTCTCGCAACGGACGGCGAAGGCGCCGAACGCTTCGGCGTATTTGACGAAATCGGGATTCTTCAGATCGGTGGCGATGACCCTGGGCGCGCCCGGATAGTGGGTCTCCTGATGCATACGGATGGTGCCGTAAGTCCCGTTGTCGACGACCACCACCACGACGCCGAGATCGTGCTGGGCGGCGGTGGCGATCTCCTGGCCGGTCATCAGGAAGTCGCCGTCTCCGGCGATGCAGACGACCTCACGGTCGGGATGCACGCTCTTGGCCGCGACTGCGGCGGGATAGCCGTATCCCATCGCGCCCGAGGTCGGGGCCACCTGGGTGTGACGGGCGCGATGACGATAGAAGCGGTGCAGCCAGGCGGCGAAATTGCCCGCGCCGTTGGTGACTACGGCGGCGACAGGCAGGGCCTCGGCCAGATGGGCCATGCACGCGCTCATGTTCACCGCGCCCGTGACCGGAACGGGCGCCGTGAAGGCCAGGTAGTCGGCGTGGGCGGCGGCGGCCTGGTCAGGCCAGGTCCGGCCCGGGTCGAGGCTCGCCAGGGCCAGGGCGGCCAGGCTGTTGTCGGCCGTGGCGCTGAGCGACGGCGACCAGACGCGGCCCAGCTCCTCAGGCCCGGGATGGATATGGATCAGGGTCTCGGCCGTCCGGGTGCGGTCCAGAAGCGTGTAGCCCTGGGTCGGATTCTCACCCAGGCGGGCGCCGATGGCCAGGATCAGGTCGGCCGCCTTGGCCCGCGCCGTCAGCTTGGGATTGCAACCCAGGCCCAGGTCTCCGGCATAGTTGGTCCGATCATTGGAAATCAGGTCCTTGCGGCGGAAGGACAGGGCGACGGGCAGGCCCAGACGTTCGGCCCAGTCGCCGAAGGCGGTCGTCGCCTCCTCGGTCCAGCCCGAGCCGCCCAGCACGACCAGGGGGCGTTCAGCCTTGGCCAGGGCCTGGCGCACCTGTTCGGCGAAGGCGGGGTCCAGCCCGGCGCGGGCGGGGACGACGGGCTTGACCGGGGCGGGACCGCCGGGCGCGTGCAGCAGGTCTTCGGGCAGGGCCACCACGACCGGTCCCATGCGGCCTTGCAGCGCGGTGGCGAAGGCGCGTTCGACCACCTCGACGGTGCGCTCGGGGCTTTCGATCTCGGTCGCCCATTTGGCCAGGCCGCCGAACACCTCGCGATAGTCGACTTCCTGGAAGGCGCCCCGGCCACGGTCGGTCAGGGCGATCTGGCCGACGAACAGGATCATCGGCGTGGAATCCTGGTGCGCCGTGTGCACTCCGATCGAGGCGTGGGTCGCGCCTGGCCCGCGCGTCACCATGCAGACGCCCGGTTTGCCGGTCAGCTTGCCATAGGCCTCGGCCATATTGGCGGCGCCCGCCTCGTGCCGGCAGGTGATCACCTGGATGCGGTCGCGCACGTCGGCCAGGGCGTCCAGAACGGCCAGATAGCTCTCGCCCGGCACGCAGAAGACGCGATCGACGCCGTTCATCACCAGGGTTTCGACGAGACGGCGGGCGGCGACGCCGTCAGGCTGTGTCTTGGACGCTTGGGTCATGGCGTGGCCGTTAGCAGACCCTCTGGGCCTTGACCATGCAACCGAACGGCCACGCTTGGCGTTACGGCCCAGGTTTCAACTCGACCCCGTGGAAATGCTCATGCGCAAGATCATCGCCCTGACCGTCATCGCCGCCGCCCTGGCCGTTTCGGCCTGCAACACCATTTCGGGCCTGGGCCGCGATGTCTCGGCCGCCGGTTCGGCCGTCACCAGCGGCGCCGAACAGGCCAAGAACTGAGCCGCCTCGGCGCCCAGGAAAAAGGCCCGCCGATCTCTCGGCGGGCCTTCGTCGTTTCGTCTTTAGAGGGGTCTTACTCGGCCGTCTGGGCCGGACGCAGACCTTCGACCGAGGCCTGCTGCACGGCGGGTTTGCGCTCGCCTCCGGCGGCGATGATGCGGTCGATGCGGGCCTTTTCGGCGCGGAAGGCGGCCAGATCGGCGCCCGTCAGCTCGGTGCCCTCGGTGGTGCGGATGCCCGCCGGATTGATCCGTTGGCCGCCGCGCCAGATCTCATAGTGCAGGTGCGGGCCGGTCGAGGCGCCGGTCGAACCGACATAGGCGACCACCTGGCCTTGGCTGACGCGCTGACCGGCGCGGACGCCCGAGGCGTAGCGCGACAGGTGGCCATAGCCCGACTCCAGCCCGTTGGCGTGGCGGATGCGCAGCCAGTTGCCGTAACCGCCCCAACGACGCGCCTCGACCACCACGCCGTCGGCGGGGGCCACGACCGGCGTGCCCATGCCTGCGGCGAAGTCGATGCCCTGGTGCATCTTGCGATAACCGGCGATCGGGTGACGACGGAAGCCGAAGCCCGAGGAGACGCGACGGAAGCTCTGCAACGGCGTGCGCATCATGGCCGAGCGCAGGTTCTTGCCGTTGGAATCGAAATACTGGGCCGTCCGCGAACCCTTGGGCGTGAAACGATAGAAGGTCTGGCCGCGCAGTTGGGCGTACAGCAGTTCCCCGACATCGACGGTGCGGCCCGCCTCGGTCACCTGGCGGTCGAACACCAGGGTGAATTCGTCGGACGCGCGCACGTCGCGTTGCATATCGAATTTGGTGGCGAAGAGGCGGCTGGCGGCGCGGACGATGGAGGCGGTGGCCCCCAGTTCACGAGCGCTGGCCGACAGCGAGCGCTCGACATCGCCCTTCAGCACCATGGTCTCGTGGGTGACTTTCTCATCGAGGCTGCGCAGGCGCAGGGCGCCGTCGAAACTGCGTGACACGGTCAGTTGGCTGGCCGGGCCGGTGCGCATGGTCAGGCCGATCAGCCGGGCGTCGCCGCGACCGGCGCGGGGCCGCGAAATGGCGGTCTCGAAACGCAGACCGGCGCGCATCTGATCGACATCCAGGGCGTTGGCGACGGTGGCGGCCACGGCCGAGGCGTCCTGATCCGAGACACCGGTGCGGCGCACGGCCTGTTCGAAGGTCTCGCCGCGACGAATCTGGACGGGAACGGCCTCGGGCGCGGTCAGGCCGGCGGGCGCGGCGGCGGCGGCGAAGGCCTGGACTTCGAGGGATTCGATCTGGGCCGCGGTCAGGGCGGGAACTTCTTCGGCCCGTGCGGGTTGATAGACGCGGCCGGCCAACAGGGCCACCGAGACGGCGGCCAGCGCCGTGAACGCATGGGGCGCAAGACGCATCGGCTGGCGACGTGGATCGAACTGAGCCATCTGTCCCCGAACAAGCAACGACGCCCACGCGGCGCCTGACCAGTCACACAAGCAAGGATCGCGCCCAAGGTCCCCCCGAGCCGCGAAGGTCACGCCTATAACCCGTCGCACCCCTTATGGGAAGCATGGGGGATATAAACCGTTAACCGACGCCGTAACGATCACGGCATCGGTCGGGCGTCGATGATGTCTGCGACAGGTTCTCAAAGTCTAATTTCAAGCATTGCGGCCTTATGCTTGCCTGCTGATGTCCGACATGGCCGTGACAGCGCCACAAAAAGCTGTAAGTGTCCTCAGGGACACGACGCAGTGTTCAATGTGCAACGCTGTGTGCGGTTCAGGTTTCTCAACGTGCAGGTCAGTTCGGTCGCCCCCTTTCGCCGTGTGAGACGCGCTTGAGCCGCGTCCGTCGTATCGCGCGCGGGATCGGCCTGGGCCTGGCCGCCCTGGCGGCGGTGACCCTGATCGCCGCCGGTCTGCTGTATCTGAACCGAAAGGCCGCCGCGCGCGAACTGCTGACCGGCTGGCTGGAGCGGCGCGGCGTTCCGTCCGAGGTCGAGATCGAACGTATCGAGCTGGACGGCCTGGTCGCCAGGGTGCGGATCGGCGATCCGCGCGATCCCGACTTCTCCGTCGAACGGGTCGAGGTCGACTATGCGGTCGGCGCGCCGTGGTCGGCGCAGGGCCTGGGCGTGACGCCCCGCCGGGTGCGGCTGGTCCGTCCGATTTTGAAGGCGCGCTGGGCCGACGGAAACCTGAGTCTGGGGTCGCTGGACCCCATCATCGAGGACTTCACCCGCCGTCCGCCGCGCCCCGACAGCCGCTCGCCCCTGGTGCTGGTCGAGGGGGGGCGCGTCAATTTGGACACGGATCTCGGGCGTCTGGCGGCGACGGCGGACGCCCGCGTCGATGACGGAAAGCTGATCCGCCTGGAGGCTCGCCTGCCTCGAACCCAGCTTCAGGGACGCGACGGCGCGGCGCGAAACCTGACCGCAACGGCGACGGCGACGACGGTCGGCGATCGCATCCGGGTGCGGCTGGATGTCGCGGCTGACCAGGCCCAGGCGGCGAATCTGGCTCTGTCGGGCGGCGCGGCCAGCCTGACCGGCGATCTGCCCTATCCCGATTTGAAACGCCGCCGGGGCGACGGGCGGGCCGTCCTGACCCTGAAAACGACGGCGGCGACCCTGGAAAGCGGCGCGGCGCGGCTGCGCGGCCTGGCGGCGGATGGGAGCTTTGATGGAACGGTCGACGGCTGGATCGAGACCTTCCGTATCGACGGACGCTCGGACCTGAGCTTCGCCGCAGAGGGCCTGGGCGGGCCGGGGACGCAGGCTGCGGCCCTGACCCTGGGGGTCACGGGCGGGCGGCTGAACCTGGCGCGTGACGCAGACGGCCTGGGCTGGCGCATGGACGGACCGGCCACGGCGTCCGCCGGGCGACTGGCGGCGGGCGAGGCGACGTTCGCGGGGGTGCGGCTGACGTCGTCGTCTCTGACGGTCGGCGGGCGCGGCGCGGCGGCCGAGATGGTCGGACCCGCGGTCCTGCACGCACGCGCCTTCCGCATGGGCGATCTGACGCTGACCGGGGTCGACGGCCGCGCGGCGCTGGACGCCCGCTTCGAGGGGGCGGCTCTGATCCAAGCGCGCGGCGCGCTTCAGGCCGCGAACGGACGCTGGCCGCTGTTCGGCTCGACCAGGCGCGACGATCCCGCCGATTTGGCGGCGATGAAACAGGCGCTGGGCGATTTCCGCCTGTCGGTTCCGGCCATCCACCTGACGACCGGCAGCCCCGGCACGACCGTCGTCCTGGAACGCCCGGCCGAGCTTCGGCCCGGCAACGGCGGGGTGCTGCGCGTCACGCGCCGGGGTGGCGACCCGGCGTTCGCGGCCACGCCGGGTCAGGCGGGCGGCGGGGCGGCGGTGCTGACGGCCGAGCGCGGGCGCGGCCTGCCGGAACTGGCCGTCGACATCCCCGACTGGCGGTTGACGCCGGGCGGGTTCCAGGCGCGGATCGACGGGCGCGGGGCGCTGGACTTCGACCTGTTCCGAGGCGTGACGGCTCAGACGGCGGGGGTGTTGGCGTCTTCGAACGGGCGGTTGACCTATACGGCCTCGGACTGCGCCGCCGTGACGGTCGAGCGGCTTGAACTGGATAAGAACGACGTGACCGAGCTGTCGGGTCGGTTCTGCCCCGAGGGCGCGCCCTTGGTGACGGTCGAGAGCGGCGGCTGGAGCGCACGCGGACGGTTGGCGGGCGTAGAGGCTTCGGCGCCCTTCCTGGCCATGCAATTCCGCGACGCGGAGGGGGCGCTGCGGGTCGCGGGCGGGCCGGACGGGGTGGCGCTGCACGCGCGGGTCGACACGGCGCGGGCGCTGGACGCCACCACGCCGCGTCGGTTCAATCCGCTCAGGGTCTCGGGCGAGGCGGCGCTGGCGAACGAGACCTGGCGCGGCGGCTTCGACCTGACGTCCGGCGAGACGCCGGTGGGCCGCCTGACCCTGGCGCACGACGGCCGTACGGGTCTGGGCGGTTTGGCGATCGAGACGCCGATGCTGCAATTCGCCGAGGGCGAGCTGCAACCGGGCGTTCTCAGCCCCTTGGTCCAGAACTTCGTCCAGCCGCCGGCGACCGGTTCGGCGCAGTTCAGCGGCCGCATCGATTGGCGCGCCGACGGCGAAGGAACCAGCGGCGGCCGCCTGGTCGTGCCGGGGTTGGACTTCGTCAGTCCGGCCGGGCCGGTGAAGGGGCTGAAGGGGACGATCGACTTCACCAGCCTGATCCCCCTGGTCACGGCGCCGGGCCAGAGACTGACCGCCGACAGTCTGGAAAGCCTGACGCCCCTGACCGACGCCCAGGTCCAGTTCGCCATCGACAAGGCGGGCGTATCCGTGACGGCGGCCGACATCCATGTGGCGGGCGGCGTGGTGCGCGTGGCGCCGTTCGTCGTGCCGCTGGACCCGACGCAGGCGTTTTCGGGCGTGATCGAGCTGGAGAACGTGCAACTGGGTGAACTGCTGGCGGGATCGGGTTTCGGCGACAAGGCCAGCCTGGACGCGGTGGTGTCGGGACGACTGCCCTTCACCTCGACGCCGGGGCGCGGGGTTCGGATCTCGGGCGGTTCACTGCGGGCCGTGCAGCCGGGGCGCCTGTCGATCCAGCGCGAGACCCTGAGCGCGGTCGAGACCGGAGGCGGCGGGACCGAGGTTCCGCCCAATACGGTTCAGGACATGGCCTATCAGGCGATGGAGAACCTGGCCTTCGACGTCCTGACCGCCGAGGTGAACAGCCTGGATGGCGGGCGGTTGGGCGTTCTGTTCCACATCAAGGGTCGCCACGACCCGCCCCAGCGCCAGGAGCTGCGTCTGAGTCTGTCGGAACTGATCAGCCGCGACTTCCTGAAACGCGAACTGCCGCTGCCTTCGGGCACGGGGGTGGACCTGACCTTGGATACGACGCTGAACGCTGACCAACTGGTCAGCGATCTTCTGGCCCTGAACCGCGCCCGCGCCGGAGAGGCGGACCCGCCATGAACGTTCAGGACCCATTCACCCAATGCGGCGTTAGATCATCACGACCTTTTCGGAGAATCGACCCCATGAGCCGAACGAGAGCGACCGCCCTGGCGGGCCTGGCCCTGACCGCCGCCGTGACCGGCGCCGTGGCCGCCTGCGCGCCGACGGTTCGGGTCGAGGTCGCCCCGATTCAGATCTACGCCAAGCTGGACGCCGACGTGCGTATCCGCCTGGACCGCGAACTGCAGCAGTTGCTGCAGGAAAACCCCAACCTGTTCTGAGGGGATAGGATCATGCAGTTCCGCAAGACTTTCGTCGTCGCCGCCGCCGTCGCGGCCCTGGGCGTCGCCGCCGGCGCGGCCTTCGCCCAGACCGCCCAGCAGAAGTCGATGATCGACGCCGCCAAGGCCCAGGGCGTGGTCGGCGAACAGGCCGACGGCTATCTGGGCGTCCGCACTCCGTCCGCCGCCTCGGCCGATCTGCGCGCCGCCGTGACCGCCACCAACGACGGCCGCCGCCGGGTGTACGCCCAGGGCGCCGCCGAGGCCGGAACCACGACCGAAGTGGCCGCCGCCCGTATGTTCGAGGCCAATCTGTTCCCGCGCATCGCCACGGGCCAATGGTACCTCAACGCCCAGGGCCAGTGGGTCCAGAAGTAAGACCGTCCTTCTCCTCTTGAGAGAGAAGGGTTACGGCGGCCCTTGCGCCGGGTCCCCCGTTAAGCTCGAAGGCTTCGATGGACCCGATCTCCGCCCGGCTGCGCGCGCGCCATCCCCAGCGTATCGACCTGTCGCTGGACCGGATGCGCGCCCTGTGCGCGGCGCTGGGCGATCCGCAGGACAGGCTGCCGCCGGTGGTTCACGTCGCGGGCACCAACGGCAAGGGTTCGACCGTGGCCTTCTTGCGCGCCATGGCCGAGGCGTCGGGTTTGCGCGTCCATGCCTACACCTCGCCGCATCTGGTGCGGTTCAACGAGCGCATCCGCCTGGCCGGGCGGCTGATCGCGGATGATGCGCTGAATGACGTCCTCGACCGGATCGAGGCGATTCCGGGCCAGGCGACGGTGTTCGAAAGCACCACCGCCGCCGCCTTCCTGGCCATGAGCGAGACGCCCGCCGACCTGGCGATCATAGAGGTCGGCCTTGGCGGGGTGCTGGACGCCACCAACGTCATCGCCCGGCCGCTGATCAGCGTGATCGCCCCGGTCGATCTGGACCATGCGGAGTTTCTGGGCACGGACCTGGCGGCCATCGCCGGAGAGAAGGCGGGCGTTCTGAAATCCGGCGCGCCAGGCGTGATCGCGCGCCAGGACCCTGCGGCCATGGCGGTCATCGAACGCGTGGCGGCGCGGGTCGGGGCGCCCCTGACCGTCATGGGAGCCGATTTCGACGCCTGGTCCGAGATCGGCGGCCTGGCCTTCCAGTCGGCCGAGCGGTTCCTGGACCTGCCCGCTCCGGCCTTGGCGGGCGACCATCAATACGACAACGCCGGTCTGGCCGTGGCGACGGCGTTGGAGCTGGACTTGCCCGAGGCGGCGATCGCCGAGGGGCTGAAGACGGCGGTCTGGCCCGCGCGGCTGCAACGGCTGACGGCGGGACCTTACGGCGCGGCGGCCAAGGCGGCGGGGACCGAGCTGTGGCTGGACGGCGGGCACAATCCCCATGCCGGGCGGGCGCTGGCGGCCTTTCTGGAGGCGCGACAGGCGCGCGCGCCTATGCCGCTGGCTCTGATCACGGGGATGTTGGCCAACAAGGACGCGGGCGGCTTCTTTGAGGCCCTGCGCGGAACCGGCCCCCACGTCCTGACCGTCGGCTTCGACGGCGCGGCGGCCGAGCCGGGCGCCCTGGCGGCGGTGGCGCGGGGCCATGGCTTGGGAGCGATGCCGACCGCCTCTGTTCAGGAGGCGCTGGAGCGCGCCCTGACCTGGGGGGCGGGCCGCGTGGTCATCTGCGGCTCGCTGTATCTGGCGGGCGAGGTGCTGGGGGCCAGCCGGGAGACGTGGCCGGTCTAGAATTCTTCCTCCCCGCAACGACGAGGAAGATGATCGCGCTTCACCCGGCGGGCGGCTGCTGCACGGATCGGATCATCGAAACGTCGTAGCCCAGCTCGCGCGTGCGCGCCGTGATCCGATCCCGTATCGCCTGGGAAGGACGCGGCTCGCGGCTGAGCAGCCACAGATACCGGCCGCTCGGCTCTCCGACGATCGCCCAGGCATAGTCCTCGGCGCGATCCAGCACCCAATAGTCGCCGAAAAAGGGACCGAAGAAAGAGACCTTCAGTTTGGCGTCGCCGCTGCCCTTAACGATCTTGGCCCGGCCCTCGGCGACCTTCAGCGGTCCATCGACGGCCCCTTGGCGGCAACTGTTGCGCACGCCGATCAGGCCGTCGTCGCGGAGGCTGTATTCCGCCGTCACGCCTTCGCAACCGCGCTCGAAGCCGTTGTCATAGCGGCCGATCTCGTACCACAGGCCAAGATAGCGGCTCAGCTCGACCGGGTGCGCCGGTTGCGGCACGGCGGGATTCCCGACGGGTCCGGTCTGGAACGTCGAACAGGCGCTCAGGAATACGGCCGCGCCGACGGCGGCCAGGATGACGGAGGGTTTCATACCCCCACAACGGCCGCGCTTGGTTAGGGTTCCTGACGCCAGGTTGAAGGGACGCGCCAGGTCTTTTCCCGCCCGAACAGGGCTGGTGACGCCTTGCCTCAGGACACCCCGGCCTCGGCCAGCCATTCCAGAATCTTGCCCTTGGGCATGGCGCCGACCTTCATCGAGGCCATCTGGCCGTCCTTGAACAGCATCAAGGTGGGGATGCCCTTCACGCCCAGTTTTGAGGGGACCATGGGGCTGTCGTCGATATTGACCTTGGCGATGACGACCTTGCCCGACAGTTCGTCGGCGATCTGCTCCAGCGCCGGGCCGATCTGTTTGCAGGGACCGCACCATTCGGCCCAGAAATCCACCAGAACGGGGGTCGACGCCTTCAGCACGTCGCCTTCGAAACTGTCGTCGGTGACCTTCACGGTGGCCATGGTCTTCATCTCCTGATCGGCCGCCCAACATAGGCGATTCGGCCGGTGTTCGGGCGTCATGTGGGCGGTCGCGGCGCCGGTTTCAACGTCCAGGAGGCGTCCCTCTCCCGCAGGCGGGGCAAGGAGGGATCAGGCGTCGGCCAGCGTCCGATCCATCATCTCCCGCGGCACGGCCATCAGTTTGGGACCATCGGTCCAGACCAGGGCCGCCTCGACCGGGCGGTCGCGATAGAGGCGTCGCAGCACCGCCGCATAGGTCGCCAGTTGCAACACATAGGCCGGGTCGGCGTCCTCGACGCGGTCGGGGGCGGGGCGGTTGGTCTTGTAGTCGACGATCAGGACCCGCTCGGGCGTGACCACCAGCCGGTCGATACGGCCCGACACCACCATGCCGGGCGGCAGGTCGGGCGCAGACCCCGTCACCGCCGTCTCGGCCCGCGAACCGGGACCGAAGACCGGGGCGAAACGGGCGTCGGTCAGCACGCCCAGGGCCGCCGCGATCATCTCGTCGCGCTGGGCCGCGTCCAGGTCGCGTTCGCGGGCCAGCAGGCGCTGGGCCAGGTCGGGCCACAGGTCGGGGGCGGCGTCGGGCAGACGCTCCAGCAGCCGATGGATCAGATCGCCGCGCCGGAACCGGCCCAGGGTCCCGCCAGGACCCGAGCGAGCCAGGGGCGAGGGGGCGGGAATACGGATCGCGCCCTGGATCTGGGACGGTGCGGCGTGACCGGCGGCCCGATCCGGCGCGGGTCTGCGCGCGACCCAGTCGGGCAGGGCGGCGGCCGGGGCGGTGGACGCCGACGCCGTAGCGGATGCGAGGCCGGGATCGTCGCCGAAACGGATGCGGCCGTCGCCGATGTCGTGCACCGCGTCGGTGTCTGCGGCCTTCAAGCGTTCGAAGGTCTGGGCGATCACGTCCCACCAACTTCCGGTCTCGAAGCCCTCCTTGGGCGTCTTCATCCGGCGACCCATGACCACCAGCCGGTCGCGCGCGCGCGTCAGGGCGACATAGAGCAGGCGCAGATATTCGGCCTCGGCTCGGTCCTGGCGCGCCTGGCGCGCCTCGGCCGAGGCGCGGCAATCCTCCTTCTTGCTGGACGGCGCCATCAGCCAGGCTTCGCCGCCGCCCCAGGCGTCGTCCAGCGCGACGGGCAGCAGGGGCGCGCCCTGTCCTTTGGCCTTGCCGGTGGTGTCGGGCAGGATGACGATCGGCGCCTCCAGCCCCTTGGCGCCATGGACGGTCATGACCCGGACCTCGTTCCGGGCGCCCTCCATCTCGCGCTTCACCGTGACGTCGGCCTGTTCCAACAGGGCCAGACAGGTCTCCAGATCGCGGCCGCCCCGCTCTTCCGCCGCCAGAACCTGGGCCAGGGTCTCGTCGATCGCCTCCTCGGCCTCGCGGCCCAGCCGGTGCAGGATGCGCGCGCGGCCCGAGCGGCCGTCGGCGCCGACGCGGTTCAGCGCCAGGCAGAAGAAGGCGAAGGGATCGCGGTCGCGCGCGGCGATCAGGGCGGCCATCAGATCGCGCGCCTCGGTCCATGCCGGATGTTCGCCCGCGCGCTGACGCAGCTCTGCCCACAGGCCGCCCTTGCGGATCTGTCTGTCGGCCAGCGGAAAGAGGCTGTCCGGGTCGCCGAAATCGGAGATGTCGCAGAGCGGGCCGCGCAGAATCTCGGCCAGCGACAGGTCGTCTTCGGGATACAGGGCGAAACGGGCCAGGGCCGTCAGGTCGTCGAAGACGATATGGGCCTTCAGCTTCAGTCGGTCGGCCCCGGCCACGGGCACGCCCTCGGTCTTCAGGGCGCGGATGATCTCTTCGAAGGTGGCGTCGCGACGGCGCACCAGGATCAGGAAGTCGCCCCAGCGGCTCGGGCGATGGACGGGTCGCCTGTCCTTGTCGACGGTCCAGACGGCGACGCCGGTCTCGACCTGGCGCCGGATGTCGCGGGCCAGAGCCTGGGCCAATTGTTTTCGGGCGCTGCGGGCGTCCTCCTTGTCGACCGGGTCGAAGGCTTGGCGCTCGACCTTGTCGGGGTCCTCGAACAGCGGCCACAGCTCGACTGAGCCGTGCTGACCCTGCCGGGCGGGCAGGTGGGGCAGGCGGTCGCCGGTCTCGCCGACCAGGGCGCGGGTCCGCTCGGGTGAGGCGAAGGTCTCGTCGACGAAGGTCAGCACCTCCTCGGTCGAGCGGAAGGAGGTGTTCAAGTCCGGCCCGGCGAAGGCCAGGCCCGCGTTTTCGACCAGGGCCAGATAGTCGCGCCGTTCCTCGCGCAGCCGCTCCGGCCGGGCGCCCTGGAAGGAATAGATCGACTGTTTCTCGTCGCCGACAGCGAAGAGGGTGCGCGCAATGCCGGGCCGCTCGGCCCCCTCTCCGGCGAAGAAGGGTTCGGTCAGGGCGCGGACGATGGCCCACTGATCCGGGGCCGTGTCCTGGGCCTCGTCGATCAGCACGTGGTCGACGCCGCCGTCCAGCTTGTACAGCACCCAGGCGGCCGAGGCGCGCTGCGTCAGCAGGTCGACGGTGCGCGCCACCAGATCGGTGAAATCCAAGGCTCCGCGTCGGCGTTTGGCGGCCTCGTAGTAGGCGGCGTGGACGCGGGCCAGGGTCAGCGCCTTCTCCGTCTCGTCGGCCACGCGCGCGGCGCGGACGCGGTCCAGCGTCGCCAGATATTTCAGCGAGACCTCGGCCAGATAGGCGGCGGCCCCCGGCGGGGCCTTGGCGGTGCCGAACTTGTCGCGGGCGACGCCTTTGGAATCGATGAAGATCGGCGTCATGGCCGCCAGGGTCGCGCCGGGCGGCATCGCGTCCCGCATCTGGGCGGCCAGCTTCTGGTCGTTGGCGCTCCCGCCGGAAAAACCCTGGGCGGCGGCCAGCCAGTCGGCGGGGTTCAGCCAGGCCATGAAGTCGGTCTCGATGTCCTCGGCCCGCTCGCCGGGCGCCAGGCCGACCAGGGCGTGGGGATCGGGCGCGGTTCCGGCGTCGATGCGGTTCACATAATCCAGCAGCGGCTCGCGCTTGGCTTCGATCTCGTCCAACAGGCCGTTGAAGGCGTCGAAGGCCATCTCGACGGCGAAATGGGCGTAGGCCCGGCCCAGGCGGCCGTCGCCGTCGGCCAGGGCGGCGCGGGCCAGATCCTCGCGCGCGGTCCGGGACAGGACCAGGGCCGCCTGGTCCTCCAGAACCTCGAACCCCGGCTGGACCCCGGCCTCCAGGGGGAAGCGGCGCAACAGCTTTTCGCAGAAGGCGTGGATGGTCTGGATCTTCAGTCCGCCGGGCGTCTCCAGGGCGCGGGCGAACAGGCGGCGGGCTTCGGATAGCTCCAGGCCGGTCAGGGCCTTGGGATCGCGTCCGTCCAGTTCAGCCAGTTCACGGGTCAGGTCATCGTCGTCGGCGACCGCCCACGTCCCCAGCTTGTCGAACAGCCGCGCCTGCATCTCGGCGGCCGCGGCCTTGGTGTAGGTGACGCACAGAATGGCGCCGGGCGCGACGCGCTTCAGCAGCAGCCGGGCCACGCGATTGACCAGGGTGGTGGTCTTGCCCGACCCGGCGTTGGCGGTGACGAAGACCGACAGGGCGGGATCGGCGGCGGTCGCCTGATGGGCCTTGGCCGTGTCGACGGGGGACGGGTCGGTCATTCCGACGCCTCCTCTTCGGCGCCCGCCACGTGCCATTCCCAGACCCGGGCCAGGTGGTCGTAGTTGCCGCCGAAATTGCCCATGAATTGCGGCGCGACCCAGGACGGATAGGGGGTGTCGGCATCGTCGAAACGGGCGACGCCGATCTTCAAACGCTCCAGTTCGCGCTCGCCCATCTGGGCCGCGGTCAGGGCGTTGTTGCGGCCCTGCCGGGCCACGTCCTCGACCACGCCCGGCTCCTTGCGGCCGGTCAGCTTCACATACAGCAGCTCGGTCGCCTCGGTCGGCGGCGCCGCGAACCCCCCGGCGGCCAGGATGGCGGCGGTCAGGGTCAGTTGAGGCGCGAAGCCCGCCGCCACCTCCTTCTGGCTGGGCGTGCGGCCGGTCTTGAAGTCCATCACGGCCGCTCCGGCGGCGTCCAGCTCGATGCGGTCGGCCTTGGCCGTGACGGTGAAGGACCCGGCCGGGGAGTCGAAGGTCAGGGTCCCCGACTGTTCGATCAGCAGTTCGACGCCGCGCGCGCGTCGCTGGCGCTCGAACCCTTCCAGCCAGAGGGCGGCGTTGCGAGCCAGCGGTCGTTCGCGGGCCAGGGCGGCGTCGTCGAATCCGGCCTCGATCAGGGCCTCGATCAGAAAGGTCTCGATCTGCTCGGCGCCGCCTTCGGGCAGGGCGTCGGGCCAGGTCTCAACGATGCGTTCGATGGCGTCGTGAACGGCCGTGCCGCGCGCCAGAACCTCGACGGAGGCGCCGGGCCGCTCCATCGCCCTCAGGCCCAGAATGCGATCGGCATAGACGGCGTAGGGATCGCGCACCCAGGTCTGGACGCTGGTCACCGGCAGGGTGCGCGGCCGTCGGTCGACCGGCGGTCTCGGCTCGGGGCGGCGGGCGTAGTCGGGTGTGCTCCGGGCGGGGGCGTCCAGGGCGCGGGTCCAGTCGGCCAGATGATCGGGCGCGGGCACGGCCACGGGCGTGGCCCGGGCGTCGGCGCCGCGCGTCAGCATATCCAGCCGCCAAAGCCAGCGCGAACGGACGGCGGGCTGGCCGCCCCGGCGTTCGGTATGGACCAGCACGACCTCGTCGGCGCAGGCCGCCTGAACGAAATCCTGGGCGCTCTGGCCGGTGCGGCGTTCCGGCGGCGGCAGGCCCAGGGCCTTGCGCATGGGCCGCGACAGGAAGGGATCAACCGGCGGTCCCTGCGGCCAGACCCCCTCCTCCAGACCGGCCAGGATCATGCGGTCGGCGCGCACCAGCCGCGCCTCTATAGCCCCCAGGATGCGCAGCGACGGGTGGGTCGCCCCGCCGGTGCGCACCACGGCGTCGGCCAGCAGGCCCTGGACCATCTCCGCGAAGTCGTCGGGCGTGACGGTTCCCAGGGCGCCGCCTCCTTCGATCAGGCCCGACAGCAGGGCGGCGGCGCTCTCTCCGTCCGATCCGGCCCAGGCGGTCTGGCCCGCCAGGGATTCGATCAGGACCGTCAGGGCGCGGGCGGCGACGTCCGGCGGCGCTGCGGCGGCGAAAGCGGCCTCGGCGTGCAGATGCGCCAGCCGCTCGACCAGGGTCCGCGCCAGGTCGATCTGGGCCAGGACGGCTTCGGACGGCGACTTGCCGTCACGCCGCTCTTCGGCGGCGCGGTCCAGGCGATGGCGAATGCGGTCGAAGTCGGCGGGGGGCGAGCCGCGCAGGGCCAGGCGTTCCAGGGCCGAGGCGGCGCGCGCGACATCGGCCTCGCCGAGGTCGAGCCGGACCAGCGGATGTTTCAGCAGGCCTAGCAGCACCTGGGGATCGACCGGCTGGGCCAGCCAGCGCGAGCACAGATCGACCAGTCGTCCGGCGGGCGTGCGGTTCAGCGGCCGCCCGGCCGAGACGTCGGCGACGATTCCCCATCGCTCCAGTCGCGCGGCCACGCGGCGGCCCAGGCCCTGGTCGGGCGTGACCAGGGCGCAGGTGCGCGGGCGGCCGTCTGCGCGGGGCGTCTCCAGCGTCTCGCGCATCATCAGGGCGACGGCGGCGGCGGTCTCTTCCTCGTGACGCAGGGTCAGGGCCGACAGGCCGCGCGTTCCTTCGGCGATGGGATCGGCCGCCTGGCCCGCCTCGGCGGCGCGGACCCGGATGTCGCGAATGGCTTCGCGCCAGTCGCCGGTGGCGTCGGCGGGGCGCAGCGCTTCGTTCAGCAGACGCTGGCGCGCCAGACCGCGCGCTTCGACGACCGGATCAGCGGGCGGGCGCACCCAGGGGCGCACCGTGTCGCGGGCGACGCCGTGCCGGTCCAGCAACCGCTTCAGGGCGCGCTGGGGGTGCTGTTCGTTGTCGTCGTCGATCTGGCGCCAAACGGTCTCGTCGAGGTCGAGGTCGAGACCGGGCAGGACGACACAGCCCCTCGGTGCGCGGGCGACGGCGCCCAGCACGTCGGCGGCGGCGGGGACCGAGCCGGTCGATCCGGCGGCGATCACCGGCTGGGTCGGTGGGCGGGCGTCCCATTGCTCGGCCAGGCGTCGCAGCAGGGTGGCGCGCCGCCACGCCGGATCTGACAGCCCCAGCTCGGCCAGTCGCCTGGGCCAGGCTTCGACGCCGACGGCCAGGAATTCGGCGGCGCGGACCCAGTGTTCGGCCAGTTCGCCCTCGACCAGGGTCAGCACCCGCTCGGGCGCCGCGACCTCCTCCAACTGGCAGGAATCCAGAAAGCCGCCCAGAGCGTCGGCCATCGCCAGGGCCTGGAGCGGCGTCAGGCTCGGATCGTACCGCTCGACCACCAGCCGAGCCATTTCGAACCGCCGCGTCAGCGGGGCGATGGCGGGCGGCAGATCCAGGCCCAGTTCGCCCGGCGCGAATGGCGGTTCGTCCTCTTCCAGATCGCCCAGGGGCCGCACCTGCGGCAACAGCACCGGCCGATCGCCGGCCGTTCGGGCGAGGGCCTGGGTGAAGTCGCGCGCGGCCCGCCGGTTGGGCAACAGGATGACGGCGTCGCTCAGGGTCTCGGGCGCCTCGTCGCCCAGCCAGTCCAGCACGCCCCAGGCCAGGTCCTCCAGGAAGGGGCGGTGCGCCGGTATCGCCCGCCAGCGCGGACCGGGTCCGGTGAAGGGGTCGAACCGCGTCATTCTCGGGCGCCCCTGCCGCTCGCCGCGCGGCGGCTCGCTGCTTGAGGGCCGATCACGGGGCGTCCTTGCGGCGGGGCTGGCCCAGCCGCGCCTCGGCCTCGTCGCGCGCGCTGGGGTCTCCCACGTGCATCCAGTCGCCGTCCAGCACGCAGCCGAACAGGCGGCCCTCGACGGCCGATTTGCGCCACAGGGTCGCCAACGAGAAGGGACCGTCCGGCCCGTCGGCGACATAGTCGGGTCGGGTGATGTGCACGCCCATATAGGCGTAAGGGGCGCTGGCGGCCTGTCCCCGGAAGGTCAGACGCCCGCCTTCGTCCAGGAAGAAATCGCCGTCGCCCTCGAAGCCGATGGAGCCTTCGCGCCGCGCCAGCAGCAGGGCGGCGTCCATGCGCTCGGGGTCCCACAGTCGGACCAGTTCGGCCAGGGCGTCGCCCCGGTCCGTCCAGACGCTGTCGATATTGGCCACGAAGACCGGGTCGTCGCCCAAAAGAGGCCGCGCCTGCTTCAATCCGCCTCCGGTCTCCAGCAGTTCGGCGCGCTCGTCGGAGATGACGACGGCCGGGCGCGTGCGATCCGCCAGATGCGCCTCCAGCCGATCGGCGAACCAGTGGACATTGACCACGGCCCGTTCGACGCTGACGTCGGCCAGCCGGTCCAGCACATGGTCGATCAAGGCCCGCCCGCCGACCTCGACCAGGGCCTTGGGCCGATCGTCGGTCAGGGGCCGCATTCGCGTGCCCAGACCGGCGGCCAACACCATGGCGGTCCTTGGGGCGGTCCCTGAGACGGTCTTCGGGGCGGTCATCGCCGCGTCTCCTTGGGGACGTAGCGGGCGAACCAGTCGGCGACCGGCTCCAGCCCCTGCTGCTCCAGATTGCGCGCCAGATGCGCCCACATACGCGGCATGAAGGCGGCGTAGCGCGGCTTGCCGTCGCGCACGATCAGGCGGGCGAATATGCCCAGGATGCGCGCCTCGTTCAGGGCCGCCAGACCGGCGTAGTCGCGCAGGAAGGCGTCTCGGTCGACCAGGGGCCTCAGAGCGAAATAGCGATCCAGCGCCGCGTGCTCCAAGGCGGGCGAGACGTCGCGTCGGGCGTCCTGCAACAGGGAGTGCAGGTCCCAGCTCGGATGGGCGCGCACCGCGTCCTGGAAGTCGATCATGCCGACGCGGGCGACGCCGTCCCGCTCGGGCAGCCAGATCAGGTTCTCGGCGTGATAGTCGCGATGGGCCAGGACCGCGGCCCCTGCGGCCGCGCGCTCGACCGTCGGCGTCCAGGCGGCGCGCCAGGCCGCGATCGCCGCCTCGTCGAAATCGAGTTCGGGCTTCAGCTTCGGCAGCCAGTCGACGAACAGATCGGCCCCGCCTTGCAGCGCGGTCTGATCATAGGCCAGCAGCGGCCAGTCGCCGCCGGGACCGGACAGCACATCCGGCGTCGGCGCCTCATGGATCGCGGCCAGGGCCTCGATGGCGGCCAGGTACAGCGGCGTCTCGTCGGCGCCGGTCTCGATCACCCGGGCGAACAGGCCGTCGCCGAAATCCTCCAGCACGGCCAGGCCGTTCGGGGCGTCCAGGGCGATCACCTCGGGCGCCGACAGGCCCAGGGATTTCAGATGGGCGGCGACGGCGGCGAAGGCTTCGATGCGTCCGGCCGACAGGCGCGCGACGGCGTTCCAGCCCCGGGCCTGGCGCTGCTCCGGCGACCAGGCCGGATCGCAAGGCAGACTCTCGGCGGCGGGCGCCTGGTCCATCAGCATCAGCGAACGGCCGTCGGCCGTGGTCAGCCGCTCATAGCGCCGCGTCGAGGCGTCGCCGGGCAGGGACGCGCGCGTCGCCTCAGCCAGACCGGCGGCGGCGAGAAAGCTCAGACGCAGGATTTCACGGTCAGACATTCAGATCTCTTAGTCGCTGCTGCCAACCGCCCACGCCGGAAACGGTCGCACGCCGCCCCTGGCCCCGCTCGGCCAGGTCGATGGTCAAGGGGTCCGCGCCTAGCCAGGCGGCGGGGTTCTCGCCCAGCCGCTCGGGCCATTCGATCAGGACGGCGCCCCGATCCAGCGCCTCGTCCAAGCCGACCTCGACCGCCTCTTGCGGTCCGGTCAGGCGATAGAGGTCGAAATGGGCGATCGGCGGATCGGACTCGTAGAACTGGACCAGGGTGAAGGTGGGGCTGGGCACGTCCTCGTCGGGCCGGGTCAGGGCGCGGATCAGGCCGCGCGCCAGGGTCGACTTGCCCATACCCAACGGCCCGCGCAGCAAGACGGCGTCGCCCACGGCCAGCAGGGGGGCCAGGGCCGCGCCCAGCCGCGTCGTGGCCTCGGCGTCGGTCAGGTCGACGATCATGCGAACTCGGCATCCGGTTGGCTGGGCAGGACCCGCTCGGTGAAGGCTTTCAACGCATAGGTCGCGCGCGCCGTGTCGATGTCCAGCCGCGACGGCGGGATCGGCAGGCCCGCGGTCAGGCGGAAGGGCTGTTTCTTCTTGTTCAGCATCTCGTGGAACAGGGTCACGTCGCGCAACTCGGGCGAGACGCGGTCGAACAGGTGGAACAGACGGGAATAGGGACCGCTGACGTGGATGGGAATGATGGGGGCGTCGTATTTGCGCGCCAGCGAGGCGGCGGTGGCCGCCCACTCCGGGTCGGTCAGAGAGCCGTCTCGGCCCACCCGCGCCAGCCGGCCGGCGGGAAACAGCACGACGCAGCGTTCGGCCTGAAACGCGGCCTTGGCCGCCTCCAGGGTGGCGCGGGTCTTTTCGCGGGTGCGCTTTTCGACCACCCATTCGACCGGAATGACGACCTCGCCGAGGCGCGGCGAGACGCGCAGGGCGTCGGCGTTGGCGAAATAGACGCTGTCGCTGCGACGTCGCCTCAGGGCGTCGAACACGGCCACGCCGTCGGCGATGCCGGTCGGGTGGTTGGCCACCACGATGCAGCGCCCGGTCGCGGGCACGCGGTCCAGGTTCAGGGTCGAAACCTTCAGGTCCAGGAGGTCGGCGACATGGTCCAGCGCGGCCTGGCCCGACAAGGGGGCGATGGCGTCGGCCATGGCGCGCGCCTCGCGATAGCCCAACAGGGCGTACAGCGGCGGTCGGATCAGGGGCCACAGGGATGAACCGGTCAGGCGCGGCGCCCGCTCGGCGATCAGCACGTCGACGACATGGTCCGCGCGCCGCGAACGAGCGGGAGGCGGGGCGTCGGGCGGGACGGGGAGTGAAGCGGTCATCCGTGCCCCTTGTCGCTTCTGCGCCGAAGACAGGCAAGCGCCCCGGCTCCGGCCTTCCGGCGGACTTCGCGCGGTGCTAACCCAGCATCGTCCAAGTTCCAGGAGCCGTCCGATGCGTCACCGTTCCCTGCTTTCCGCCTGCGCCGTCTTGGCGTTGATGTCCGCCGCGCCCGCCTGGGCCGAGGACGCCGCCCCGGTTTCTCAGGCCGCCGCTCCGGTCGTCACGTCTGCACGGGCGCAGACGCCCTTCACCTATGAAACGATGATCGACCTGAACCGGCTGTCGGACCCGCAGGTCTCGCCGGATGGAAAATGGGTCCTCTATGCGGTCCAGACGACCGACATGGCCGCCAACCGCCGCACCGGCCATATCTGGATGCGGGCCGTGGACGGCTCGGGCGAGCCGCGCCGCCTGGCCATCTCGGACGGGGGCGCCAACACCGCCCGCTGGGGGTCGGACGGGCGCATCTACTTCCTGTCGGGTCGTTCGGGGTCGAGCCAGCTTTGGCGCGCTGAGGCCGATGGTTCGAACCCGGTTCAGGTCACCGACCTGCCGACCGACGTCAACGCCTATCGCCTGAACTCCCAAGCGAACCGGGTCATGGTGTCGCTGGCCGTCTATCCGGGCGCGGCGGACCTGAACGCCTCGGTCCAGGAAGCCGCCGCGAACGGCGAACGCCTGTCGACTGGAATGACCTTCGACCGGATGTTCGTGCGTCACTGGGATACGTGGAACGACCACACCCAGAACCACCTGTTCGCCCTGTCGATCGGCGCCGACGGCCGCGCCTCGGGCGACCCGGTCTGGGTGACCAAGGGCTTCGACGGCGACACCCCGTCCAAGCCGTTCGGCGATGAGAGCGAATTCACCTTCACCCCGGACGGCCAGGGCGCGGTCTTCTCGGCGCGCCAGGCTGGCGCGACCGAGCCGTGGAGCACCAATTTCGACCTGTATCGCACCGATCTGTCAGGCGACGGCCGGTTCGAGAACCTGACCGACGCCAACGACGCCTGGGACACCGGCCCGGTGTTCTCGCCGGACGGCAAGACCCTGGCCTATCGCGCCATGGCCCGACCCGGCTTTGAGGCCGACCAATTCGCCATCATGCTGCTTGACGTGGCCACCGGTCAGACGCGGCGGGTCGCGCCGGAATGGGACCGCTCGGCCGACAGTCTGAAGTGGTCGACGGACGGCCGCACCCTGTACGTCACCGCCGGAGACGTGGGCCAGACGCGCGTCTTCGCCGTCAACATTCAGCGCGACAGCGTGGTTCCGGTTACCGGGCCGGGTCACGTCTCGGCTTTCGAGCTGACGCCGACGGGCGTCGTCTTCGCCCAGGACGCCCTGGATCGGCCCTCGGACCTCTGGTTCAAGACCTATCGCGGCCGTGAGGCGCCGCGCCGCCTGACCGAGGTGAACCCGGAACTGGCGTCCATGACCTTCGGCCAGGCCGAGCAGTTCAGCTTTCCCGGCTGGAACGGCGAGACGGTGCACGGCTATGTCATCAAGCCCGCGAACTATGTCGAGGGCCGGAAATATCCGGTCGCCTTCCTGATCCACGGCGGGCCGCAAGGGTCGTTCGGCAATAGCTGGTCCTATCGCTGGAACCCGTCGTCCTATGCGGGCGCGGGCTATGCGGTGGTGATGATCGATTTCCACGGCTCGACCGGCTACGGCCAGGCGTTCACGGATTCGATCAGCCAGCACTGGGGCGACCGGCCGCTGGAGGATTTGCAAAAGGGCTGGGCCTACGCCCTTTCGAGCTACGACTTCCTGAACGGCGAGCGCGCCTGCGCCCTGGGCGCTTCGTACGGCGGCTATATGGTCAACTGGATCGCCGGCAAGTGGAACACGCCGTGGAAATGCCTGGTCAATCACGACGGGGTCTTCGACGTCCGCGGCATGGCCTATTCCACCGAGGAGCTGTGGTTCACCGAGTGGGAATACGGCGGGACGCAGTACGAAAATCCGCAAGGGTACGAAGAATTCAATCCGGTGAATTTCGTCGATCAGTGGCGCGTTCCGATGTTGGTGGTCCAGGGCGAGCTGGATTACCGCATCCCGACGGCCCAGGGCCTGTCGACCTTCACCGCCCTGCAACGGCGTGGGATCAAGAGCCGCCTTCTGGTCTTCCCCAATGAGAACCACTGGGTGCTGAAGCCGCAGAACAGCCTGCAATGGCACAATGAGGTGTTCGGTTGGCTGGACCACTACATCGGCTCCGGCGCTCGGCCCTGATCGCCGGTCGGGGGTGACATGACCCGGCGCGGCCTGTTCGCCCCCGCCTTAGGCGCACTGGTCGCGGCCTGTTCGCCCCTTGGTCTGCTGAACGCGGCGGGACCGCGCGATCGGGGCGCGCGGCGGGTGGCGCGGGGCCTGGCCTATGGACCGGGACCGCGTCAGGCGATGGACGTCTATGCGCCCGACCTGCCGCCGGGCGCGACCGCGCCGGTGCTGGTCTTCTTCTATGGCGGCGGCTGGGATTCGGGGTCGAGGGACCTTTACGGCTGGGCAGCCCAGGCCCTGGCGGCTCGGGGTTTCGTCGTCGCCATGCCCGACTATCGCCTTGCGCCCGACGCCCTGTTCCCGATCTTCGTCGAGGATGCGGCGGCGGCGACGGCCAGGGCGGCCGCGATCGCCCCCCTTTATGGCGGCGACCCGGAACGTCTGGGGGTCATCGGCCATTCGGCGGGCGCGCACCTGGCCCTGATGATCGCCCTGGACCGGCGCTACATGGCCGCAGTCGGACGGCCTGGTCTGATCAAGGCGGCGGCGGGCCTGGCCGGGCCATACGACTTCCTGCCGTTCGACGTTCCCGCATCGATCCAGGCCTTCGGCCGCGCGCCCGATCCGTTGATGACCCAGCCGGTCGCCTTCGTGCGCGCCGACGCCCCGCCCCTTTGGCTGGGCCACGGAACCGAGGACACGGTGGTCCACGCCGAGGATACGATCATCCTGAACGATCGGATGCGCGCCGTCGGCGGCCGTTCGGAAGCGAAACTCTATGCCGGCCTGAACCACGCCGACCTGATCGCGACCTTCTCGCCCATGTTCAGGAAGAAGGCTTCGGTGTTGGCCGATGCGGCGGCTTTTCTGCATCGCGAGCTGGGCGAGGTTCGTCAGGCTCGGTCAGTGGCGCCGCCTGGCGCCTAGGAGCAAGCTGGTCCGCGACTGGAGGGACTCATGCGCCTGCTGACCGTTTCGATCCTCGTTTTCGCCCTGGCGGGTTCGGCCTGCGGCCAGGTCCCTGCGGCCAAGGCGCAGGAACCGTTGGCGACCACGGCGGACGGCGCCTATCGCCAGGCCCTGGCCGTGACGCCCATGCCCTATGACCTCGAATACGCCCATCGCGCCTGGCTGTCCGATCCCGCCGAGCAGCGGGACGAAGGCTATTATGTCGAAAGCCTGCAACGTCGGATCGTCCAGGACCGAAAGGCCCGCGCCGCGCGCACCACGGTCGAGGCTCTGAGAGACGGCTGCGTCGACATCGTACTGAAAGGATGTTCGGTCAGTTCCGGCGGCTTCGTCCAGGGCGGGGACAAGCGGTTGTGGTTCCAGATTCAGGACGGCTACACCGAGGAGGACGGCGTCGGCGGCGGCGTGGTCATCTTCGAAGAGCAGTCGGGCGGCGCGCTCAAGCCGATTTATTGGACCTTCGAAGGCTCGCGCTACGATCCGCCGATGCTGACCCCCAATGGCGAGGGCCGTTGGCTGCTGATCGCGCCGGGCCTTTCGCGCGGCACCGGCAGCGGCGACATGACGGTGATGCTGCTGTGGCGCGACGGTCAGTGGCGGCCTGTGGACGTCAACTGGCAGGACCGCGCCGGCGCCCTGTTGCGCGGCCTGGAGGTGCGGCATCAGCCGCGCTGGCATTTCCCGGAGCTGAGCGCCTGGACCCCCCTGTGGCGGCCCGATGACGCCAATTGCTGCGGCGAGGGCGGCGACGCGGGACTGGATTTCGACATCGTCGACGACAAGCTGACCCTGACCGCCGTCAATATGCGGGGCGGAGAGGACTGAAGGCCGCCGCCGTTTCCGACCCGTCGTCAGCCTCTGGCGAAGCGCATAGCGGCGCAAAACGGGGGATGGCGAAGGAAAACGCCGTGCTGTGACGAAGGGTGACGCAGTGTGATCGCCCTCGTCTCGCCAAGGCCGCGGTCTTCCGTTAAGGGAGGCCATGACAAACACGATGAACGCACAGGCGGCGCTGGACCGCCTTCAAATCCTCTACACCGCTTCCGTTTCCGATCTGCGTCGGGCGGTGAAGACCTTCCTCGAAACCGGCGAACGTCCCGACCCCCAGGCGCGGGCCGAGGGCCTGTTCGCCTATCCCCGCCTCAGGGTCAGTTGGTTCGGCGAGCGGCCGATGCATCTGGAAACCCGCGCCTTCGGCCGCCTGTCGCGGCCCGGCGTTTATGAGACCACGATCACGCGGCCGGATCTGTACGGACCCTATCTGATCCAACAGTTGGACCTGTTGGAACGCGACTACGGCGCCCGATTCGAAGTCGAGCCTTCGGATCAGGAAATCCCCTTTCCCTATGTGCTGGACGGGTCCGACGTGGTGCTGGACCGCTCCATGACGGCGGCCATCGCCCGTTATTTCCCGACGACCGACCTGGCCCATATCGGCGACGAGGTCTCGGACGGTCTCTGGGACGCGGGCGAGGTCTTTCCCCTGGCCCAGTTTGACGGTCTGCGCACCGACTTCTCGCTGGCGCGGCTGAAACACTATACGGGCGCGCGGGTCGACGACACGCAGAACTATATCCTGTTCACCAACTACCACCGCTACGTCGACGAATTCGTGCGCTGGGCCTGCGCCCAGTTGGCCGATCCCGACAGCCCGTATCAGACCCTGTCCTGCGCTGGCGGGGTGGTCATCACGCGTGACAACCCCGATCCAGAACTGGCCATCCTGGACCAGGCCTGGCGCAAGCATCAGATGCCGGCCTATCACCTGACCGCGCCCGGCTGGGACGGGGTGACCCTGGTCAACATCGGCGTCGGCCCGTCGAACGCTAAGACCATCTGCGACCACCTGGCGGTCACCCGGCCGCACGCCTGGATGATGATCGGCCATTGCGGCGGCCTGCGTCCCAGCCAGACCATCGGCGACTATGTGCTGGCCCACGCCTATCTGCGCGACGACCATGTGCTGGACGCGGTGCTGCCGCCGGACATTCCGATCCCGAGCATCGCCGAGGTCCAGCGCGCCCTCTATGATGCGGCCAAGGACGTCTCGGGCGCACCGGGCGAAGAGGTCAAGCGCCGCTTGCGCACCGGCACGGTGGTCACCACCGACGACCGGAACTGGGAGCTGCGCTATTCCAAATCGGCCCTGCGCTTCAACCAGTCGCGCGCCGTGGCCATCGACATGGAGAGCGCCACCATCGCCGCCCAGGGCTATCGTTTCCGGGTGCCCTACGGGACGCTGCTGTGCGTGTCGGACAAGCCGCTGCACGGCGAGATCAAACTGCCCGGCCAGGCCAACCGCTTCTATGAAGGCTCGATCTCCGAACACCTGCAAATCGGTATCCGCGCCATCGACCTGCTGCGGGCCGAAGGGTCGAAACTGCACTCACGCAAACTGCGCGCCTTCGACGAGCCGCCGTTTAGATGACGTCCCTGCCGCTCGCGGCTTGAGGGGCGCCGCCATGCGCGGGCCGCGCCAAGCGGTCAGCTCGCTTTGAGCAAATACAGCCCGAACCCCATGTGGGGTCGGCCGAAGTCGAACATCGCCTTCACCCGGTCGGCCGAGGCGCGCACGGCCGGGGCCTCGGGCGCGTCGGGGTTGTCGGCCAGCCAGGTTCGGGCGGCGGCGTCCATGGCGGCCGTATAGCGATCCCAGGTCTGGGTCGACGACGCCTGGGCCGTTACGACCTCGAAACCGGCGGCGCGGGCGGCGGCGCGCCAGCCGTCGTCGCTCAGATAGGTGTTGGACGCCTCGACCAGCATCCGCAGCGGCTCGGGCGGCTCGGCGCGCCAGAACAGGTCGCCCCACAACAGATGCGCGCCAGGCCTCAGGTGATTGCGCAGCCGCTCGAACACCGCCTGGGGGTCGCGCAGACCCGCCGCCGCCGCCTCGGTCGCGCCGATGACCACGATCAGGTCCTGCGGCGCCAGGTCGGCCAGCACCGCCTCGGACCCGGCCTCGACCACCGTTGCGCCTGATCCCGCCGTGCGTTCGCGCGCCAGGGCCGCCATGGTCGGGTCGCGCTCGACCGCCGTGACCGCAAGACCGAACCGCCGCGCCAGCATGGCCGCCACCGCGCCGTTGCCGCAGCCGATGTCCAGCGCCGCCGCTCCGGCGGGCGGATCGGCGCGGGCGACGGCGGCTTCGATGGCGCCCATCTCCAGGGCGTTGCAGACGTCCAAGGCCCGATAGGCGATGAGGTGGAAGCTGGTGCGCATGGTCCCGCTTTAGCCGCTGATGCGAGACGACCCAAGCGGTCATGAAAAGTACTTTACATATTAAAGTCAATGTGAGAAACGAATGACACACAAGGCAAGCGCCGCCGTCATGACCGTCGCGCCTTGCCCGTCATCGTATCGACCCCCGCGCCGGCGACGGCCGGTTCGCGAAAAGGATAAGCGAATGAACCTGTCCGATAACGAAGCCCAGGCCGACATCGCCTGGATGCGCCAATTGGCGGAAGAGGGCGGCCGGGCGCCGATGCGCGGCGCCCCGATCCTGTTCGCCGCCGGTGCGATCTACGGCGTCGCCAGCCTGGTCCACTGGGCGGTCCAGACGGGGCTGCTCTCCGAACCGGGTCCGATCCAGGGCGTCGTCTGGCTGGTCGCGACCGCTGTGTTCCTGGTCGTCTTGGCCTTCCTGACGGTGAGGCTGAAACGCGACGGCGGGGTGAAGACGGGCGCCGGGCGCGCCACGGGCGCGGTCTGGACCGGTGTCGGCTACGGCATCTTCGCCATGATGAGCGCCATCGCCGTGGTCGGTTACCGCCTGGGCGAGCAGGCCGCCCTGGTCAGCCTGGCCCTGATCCCGTCCATCATCATGGTCTTCTATGGCGTGGGCTGGGCCGTGACGGCCGCGATGCTGAAGTCCCGCCCCCTGGGCTGGCTGTCGGTGGCGTCATTGATCGCCGCGCCGCTGTTGGCGCTTCTGACCGGCGACACCGCGCAATATCTGGCCTACGCCGTCTGCCTGTTCGTGCTGATGGCCGCGCCCGGCTTTCTGTTGATGCGCGGGGCGGGGCGTTCCTGATGGGTGACGATTTCGACATCGGCCGCATCGACGACGTCATTCACGGCCGGATGCGACTGGGGATCATGGCCGTGCTCTCGGGCGTGGAGAGCGCCGACTTCAACACCTTGAAGGCGCGGCTTCAGGCCACCGACGGCAATCTGTCGGTGCATCTGAAGAAGCTGGAGGAGGCGGGCTTCGTCGCGGTCTCCAAACGCTTCGTCGGCAAGAAGCCGTTGACCGAGGCGGCCATGACCGAGACTGGGCGCCAGGCCTGGGTCGCCTATCTGGACGCCATGGCGGGTCTTGTCGCGGGGCGCTAACAAGGCGGGATGAGCGCCACCCGTCTGCTTCGCCTCGACGCCGTCGACAACGCCCGCGACTATGGCGACTACGCCACGGCCGCGGGCCGCCACGTGCGGTCGGGCGTGTTGTTCCGCACTGCCCACCATGCGCGGGCCAGCGACGCCGATCTGCAACGGATGGCCGACTGGGGCGTGGGAACCGTGGTCGATCTGCGCCGCCCCAGCGAGCGCCGCCACCAGCCGTCGCGCCGCCCCGCGGGTTTCTCCGGCCAGGTGATCGAGGTCGCCCATGACGACGGCGGCGAAGCCCCGCATCTGACTTTCCTGAAGACCACCGACCTGACCGAGACCTCGGGCCGCGGCTTCATGATCGGCGCCTATCGGTCCATGCCGTTCGATCCCGGCCATCTGGATGTCTTCGCCCGTTATTTCCGCGCGCTCGGCGAGGGCCAGGCGGCGATCGTCATCCACTGCGCGGCGGGCAAGGACCGCACGGGCCTGCTGGCGGCCCTGACCCATCGGCTGCTGGGGGTGGCCCATGACGATCTGGTCGAGGACTATCTGCTGACCAACGCCGCCGTGGATCTGGCCGGGCGTGCGCCGGCCATCGCCAAACAACTGCACGCCATGACCGGTCGGGTCGCTTCGGACGCCGCCGTCACCGCCTTCCTGGGAGTCGAGGCCGCCTATCTGGACGCCGCCTTCGCCGTCATGATCGAACGAGGCGGCTCGGTCGACGCCTACCTGGAACAGGCCCTGGGGGTGGACGCGGCCCTGCGGGATCGGATCGTCGCGCGGCTGTCGGCCTGATGGCGACCGTCGAACGTCCCCTGACCTGGCGCGACCCGTTAAGGGTCGCCGCCGGGCTGGCGCACCGGGACGGCGCCCTGGCCCTGCTGTCGGATGGCGGATCGCATGGGCGTTGGTCCTGGGTCGGGGTCGAACCGGATCGGGTCCAGATCACTGAGACCGGGGGCGACGACCCCTTCCAGACTTTAGAGAATTTCGGGCCGGGCGCGGTCGGCCTGGCCGCCTATGATCTGGGCGCGCGCCCCGCGACGGGACCCAGGACGCGGGTCTGGCCGGACCTGATGCTGGCCCGCTATCCGGCCCTGTTGCGCTTCGACCTGCATGAGCGGACGCTCGTCGCCGTGGGACGCGGCGAGACGGCCGAAGCAGCGCAGGCCGCCGCCGACACCGCCGCCGCCTGGGCCGTCGCCCGAGTCGCCTCGACCGAGACGCCGCTGCCGCCCGCCGAGACGTTTGAACCGGAGACCGACCCCGCCGCCTATCGCGCCGCCGTGGCCGATGTGGTGGCCCGCATCGCGGCCGGAGAGCTGTTTCAGGCCAATATCGCCCGCGCCTGGTCCGGGCGTCTGCGGCCTGACGCCGATCCGTTCGACGTCTTCCTACGGCTGCAAGCGGGCCGCGCCTCGGCCTATGGCGCCTTCTGGCGGCTGGGCGAACGGGCGCTGGTGTCCAATTCGCCCGAACTGTTCCTCGATTTCGACGGGCGACGGATCGAGACGCGACCGATCAAAGGTACGCGGCCGCGCGGCGCGGATGCGGTGGCCGATGCGGCGCTAGCCGCCGAACTGCTGGCCAGCGGCAAGGACCGGGCCGAAAACCTGATGATCGTCGATCTGATGCGCAACGACCTGGCCCGCGCGGCTCGACCCGGCTCGGTTCGGGTCGAGCGCCTGTTCGAGATCGAGACCCTGCCGACGGTGCACCATCTGGTGTCGACGGTCGTTGCCGAAGCGGCGCCCGACGTCGGGCCGGGCCGGGTTCTGGCCGCCGCCTTCCCGCCCGGCTCGATCACCGGCGCCCCCAAACATCAGGCCATGAAGGTCATCGCCGGTCACGAACCGCCGCGCGGGCCTTGGTGCGGGTCCCTGTTCCTGTTGGGCGAAGCTGGGACCCTGACCGCCTCGGTGCTGATCCGCACCGCGGCGTTCGAGAGGGATCAGGCGGGCTGGCGGTTTCGCACCCTGGCCGGGGCCGGCATCGTGGCCGACAGCGACCCGGCCGCCGAACTGGCCGAGACCGAGGTCAAGATCTCGGCGATGCGTCAGGCGCTGACCGGCTAGTTGGTGTCCAGCGTCACCTGTTCGGTCAGGCGCGGCCGCAGATAATAGGTGTGCGAAAAGCGGGTGATCGCGGGCATCAGATAGTCGACTGGCGAGTCATAATCATAGGTCGCCTCGCTGAAGATGATGCTCTCGCCGTTGTCGATCAGACCGGCGGGAATGGTCACCGTGCTGCCGGTGACGCGGGCGGTCCAGCTCTTGCCGCGGCTCCAGACGACCTTGACCACGCCGTTGTTGTCGCGCGTCAACTGGCTGACCCGCAACTTCAGCGGCGTGGCCGAGAAGGGCTTCATGATCAGGCCGCCGATCCCGAAGATGTCGTCGAGCTGGGTCGGGGTGACGATATCGGTCTGCGACACCAGATCGGCCACCATGGCCGAGGCGTGGCCCATCCGCTTCTGGGCCATGAAGCCCTGACAGAACTCAGCCAGGCCGAAGTAGAAGGCGATCATGATCGGCGCCAGCAGGGCGAACTCCACCGCCGACACGCCGCGGCGGTCGCCCGCCAGGCGGCGCAGGATCCCGGAATGATGAACGGGCGCGGCCATCAGTCGTAAGGCTCGTTTCGGAAGGCGGTGGTGGCCGTCAGCACCGCCTTGCCGTTGCTCAGCTTGGACAGGCCCTGGGCCAGGAAGGGCGTCAGCAATGTGTACTGGTACCAGGCCCGCACCAGCATGATATCGCCGGGCGCGCCGCCGTCATAGCCAAGGGTGTTGGGATCGAACGCTTTGCCGCCCAGCGGATCGGGCACGTTCGGGTTGGAGAATTGCGGGATGGGCCGCACATCGACCATCACCTTCGACGAGCAGTCGCTGGAGAAGATGCTCATTCGATTGCACAGGTTGGACTTGAAGGTCGCGGCGTTGAATTCCTGGGCGTCGGCCTGGCCGGTGCGGACCAGGCGGCCGGTCTCGATGGCGGCGTTTTCCAGCACCGAGTCGATGAGAAACACCAGCGCCAGCTCCAGCACGGCGAACATCATGAAGAAGAAGGGCAGGGCCACCATGGCGAATTCGATCGCGGCCGAACCCTCGCGGGCGCGGCGCCGATCGATCATGCGCTTCAGGCCGCGGCGTCCCATGGCGGTCAGGGCGGCGACACGGCCGGAGCGGCGGCCGCGCCGGGTCCGGTCGAACGGATGCTGGGTGCGCAGGAGCCGCCGCAAGCCATTTCCGTCATCTGGCCGCCGCGCCACATACGCACCGCGCCGGTCGAGCCGCCGGTGACGACGATCTGGTTCTGGAACAACGGCCGACCGATGGCGTCCACGGCCACGACCTCGGTCACGCCATAGCCCTTGCCGACGATGTACAGGGTGTTGGCGTCGACCACGGTGACGTCGGCGATGGCCGGGTTGCCGACGATCACCGAGGCGGCCGCGCCGCGCAGGGCGATCCGCGCCGACCGGTCGATCTCGACGTTTAACGGCGCGGTCTGGGCGATCGCCGTGTTGGCGACAGCCGCGACGGCCAGGGCGAGGATGAGGGCGGTTCGTTTCATGAGCCGGGTTCTCTGACAGGCGGCGCGTGCGCGCGAAGACCCGCGCAAGGTCGCGCGCAAACCTCAATAAATTCTGAAATCGTTTCCGGGAGAGTAAACGTTTCGGAAACCATTCAAATCAACGAATGAATTACCTTCGTTTTACTTGGTTTTAAGCCGTGGCGTGCATTGTGATCCTGCAAACGGGGAAGGCGGGCTAACCGACCACCCCGGTGGTGGAAGTCAAATAGCTCGCTGATAGAAGGATGAATCCAATGACCAAGTTCGTTTCGCGCTTCATGAACGACGAGTCGGGCGCCACGGCCATCGAATATGGCCTGATCGCCGCCCTGATCGCCGTGGTGATCATCTCGGCCGTGACCGCTCTGGGCACGACCATCAAGACCAAGTTCAACGCCGTCGTGACCGGCATGGGCGGCACCGCCGGGGCCTAATCGCCCGACGGAAAGTCTTGAAACCGGCAAGGGGCCGGGGCGGAAACGCCCCGGCCCTTTCGCTGTGCGGCCATGTCTGAAAACGGCCCGATTAAAATATTCGTGGTGAACGTCGAAGTAACCACGCCCGAAGACCCGACCTTAACCGATGGCGGCGATAGTGATCGTGCGTTTTGGGGGTCAACGGGCGACCGGCTTCTCCCCCAGTCAGTTGCTCTGAACCTCATCGAGAAGGACTATTAAAATGACCAAGTTTGTTTCGCGCTTCATGAACGACGAGTCGGGCGCCACGGCCATCGAATATGGCCTGATCGCCGCCCTGATCGCCGTGGTGATCATCTCGGCCGTGACCGCCCTGGGCACGACCATCAAGACCAAGTTCAACGCCGTCGTGACCGGCATGGGCGGCACCGCCGGGGCCTAATCGCCCGACGGAAAGTCTTGAAACCGGCAAGGGGCCGGGGCGGAAACGCCCCGGCCCTTTCGCTTCGTACGGCAACGCGGCCTTAACGCGGCTGTGTCAGGGTGACGGTCATGGATATGCTGACGCTTCTGCTGCTGGCGGTGATGCCGGCCCTGGTCATCACTGCGGGTCTTCGCGACCTGACGACCATGACCATCCCCAACTGGATTTCGGGCGCCCTGATCGTCGGTTTCTTTCCGGCCGCGTTCGCCGCCGGACTGGACCTGACGACCGTCGGCGTTCACCTGGGCGTGGCCTTCGCCGCGCTGCTGGTCGGCATGGGGATGTTCGCCCTGCGCTGGATCGGCGGCGGCGACGCCAAGCTGATGGCTTCTGTCTGTCTGTGGCTGGGCCTGACCGGCTCTGGCCTGTTTCTGGTGTGGACCGGCCTGACGGGCGGTCTGTTCTGCCTGGCCCTGATCTTCGCGCGTTTCCACGCCCGACCCTATGTCATGGGCGCTGAGGGCTGGTTTCCCCGACTGATGGAGCCGAAGGGCGACATCCCCTACGGCGTGGCCATCGCCGCCGGAGCCTTGATGGCCTATCCGGCGTGCGACCTGATGGCCGGTTTCGCCTCCGGGCTTTAGGGGGCGCGCGCCGCAGTTTAGGAGCGCGTTAACCCGGGGGCCTCACTCTCGTTAACCGGTAGGAGCCGCGCGGACCGTCCGTGCGAATCGCCGCTCCGCCGGAGAGTGTCGATGAAGCCCGCCAAGATCGCCGTCATCTGCATCGCCGCCGTCTCGGCCATCGGCCTGGCGCTGGTGGTTCGCGCCATGGGGTCGTCGGGCCAGCCGGTGTCGAGCGCCGCCGCCGCGCCTGCCGCCGCCGCGCGTCCGATGGCCAAGGTGCTGGTCGCCGCCCGCGACCTGGCCCCGGGCAAGCGCCTGACCGACGCCGACCTGGCCTGGAAGGACTGGCCGGTGGACGAGGTCAATCCCGCCTTCATCACCGACGGTTCGGTTCCCATTCCTCAGGCCGCCGGCGAGGCCAAGCCCGCCGAGACGGCCGCCCCGCCCCAAGGCGCGAGACCGCAAGGCGCCGTGGCCACGGTGGCCCGCGCCGCCGCCGATGTCGCCACCAGCGGGGGCAAGGCCGAGTATTTCGGCTCGGTGGTGCGTGAACCCATCCTGGCCGGGGAACCCATCATCGGCCGCAAGATCGTGCGCGCAGGCGACAGCGGCTACATGGCCGCCTATCTGGAGCCGGGTATGCGCGCCATGGCCATCCGCGTGAACGTCGAGACGGCCGCGGGCGGCTTCATCCTGCCCGGCGACCGGGTCGATCTGGTCATGACGCGCGAGGCCAACCTGGGCAATGTCGGCGCCTCGGAAGGCGATCGCTCCAAATTCACCTCGGCCACCGTGCTTCAGAACATCAAGGTGCTGGCCATCGACCAGTCGACCCGCGCGGGCGACGACGAACAGGCCGTGGTCGGCGCGACCGCCACCCTGGAGGTCGGGCCGCGCGACGCCGAGGCCCTGGCCCTGGCCAAGTCCGAGGGCGAACTCAGCCTGGTTCTGCGGTCCTACGCCGACACCGCCGGTCCGTCCGGCCGGGTGCAGGCGGCCCGGGTCCAGGCCAGCGCGGTCCGGGTCTATCGCGGCGGCGCGCCGGAAGTGGTGGTGGTCCAATGAGCCGTTCCCTCAAGGGCGCCCTCGGCGCCGCCCTGATCGTCCTGGCGGGGGCGCAGCCCACGGCGGGCCTGGCCCAGGGATCGCCCCAGAACCGCTCGGTCATGGCCGCGGGCGAACAGCCGCGCATGATCAACCTGCCGCGCGGCACCTCCTTCGCCGTCGATCTGCCCGCCGACGCGCGCGACGTGATCGTGTCCAATCCGCAGGTGGCCGAGGCCATGCTGCATTCGCCACGCCGCATCACCGTCATCGGCCTGGCCCCGGGCGAGACGGACGCGGTCTTCCTGGACGCCGCCGGGCGCACCATCCTGGCCGTGCGCGTGCGCGTCGACGCGGGCGTCAGCGCGCTTCAGGACACCCTGAGCCGCGTCACGCCCGGCAGCGACATCCGCGCCGAGGCCGTCAACGACAGCATCATCCTGACCGGAACCGCCGCCAGCCCGGCTGACGCCGCCCGCGCCCAGCAGGTGGCCCGCGCCTTCGTCTCGGCGCCCGAAAAGGTCATGAACATGATCGGCGTCGCCGGGTCCGATCAGGTGACGCTGCGGGTCCGCGTGGTCGAGATTCAGCGCAACGCCATCAAACAGTTGGGCTTCGACACCTCGGCGGTGTTCGGCCAGCTCGGCAACACCCAGTTCATCTTGGGCCAGGCGGCGACCTTCGGCGTCAACGGCGGCCTGCTGGGCGGACTGACCGGCGGCTATTCGCGCGACACGACCCGGAACTATCAGTTGCAGGGACCCTGCGCGCCAGGACTTCCGGCCGACAGCACCTGCCCGTTCACCGTGCGCGGCCCGGCCGACGCCTCGAACTGGGACACGGCCCAGCCCGGCACGGGACCCGGCTCGGACGGGCTGAACAAGAGCGAGGCCACGATCAAGGCGTTCGAGCGCGCCGGTCTGATCCGCACCCTGGCCGAACCCAATCTGACCTCGGTCAACGGCGAATCGGCCAGCTTCCTGGCGGGCGGCGAATTTCCGATCGTGGTCGGCCGTGACGACCGCGGCACCATCCTGACCGAATACAAGCCCTATGGCGTCAACCTGTCGTTCCGGCCGGTCGTGCTGTCCGAAGGGCGCATCTCGTTGCAGATCTCGGTCGAGGTGTCGGAACTGACCAACTCCGGCGCCGTGACCATCGGCGTCGGCACGCCCAACGCCATCAGCCTGGCCGGATTGAACGTGCGGCGCGTGACCAACACCGTCGAAATGCCCTCGGGCGGCTCGATGATGATCGCGGGTCTGTTGCAGGAGACGATGCGTCAGAACATCGATAGCTTGCCGGGCCTGATGACCATGCCGGTGCTGGGCAGTCTGTTCCGGTCACGCGACTATCAGTCCGGCGAGACCGAGCTGGTGGTGATCGTCGAACCCTACATCGTCACCCCGACCTCGCCGGGACGGATGCAGACGCCGGCCGACGGCCTGCGCATCGCCACGGACGCCCAGACCATCTTCTTCGGCCAGTTGAACCAGGCCTACGGCTCGCCCGCCCCGACGACGCAAGGTCCGGGATGGCAGGGTCCCGTCGGTTATGTGATCGAGTGAGCGCGCCCATGATCCCTCTTTCCCGCCTGATCCCGATCCTGGCCGCGACGACGACGCTCGCCGCCTGTATGGGCGCGCCGGTCGACGGCGGCGGCCCCCAGCCGCTGACGCCCACCAGCCGCTACAGCTTGCAGGTCGAACCGGGGCTGGATCGCATCGCCCTGGCCGTGCACGAGACCGGCGTCTCGCCCAATCAGGACGCCGCCCTGGCCCAACTGGTCAGCCGCTTCACCGTCGAGGGCGCATCGACCCTGGTGGTCGAGGCCCCGGCCGGCGCCGATCCCGTGTCCGCCGAAATGGCCTGGAAGGTCCGTCAGGCCCTGGTCGCCGCGGGCGCGCCGGATTCCCGCATCCAGATCGTCAGCTATGTCGCCCCCGATCCACGCGCGCCGGTCCTGGCCGGGTTTGAGACGGTGCGCGCCGTGGTGCCGCAATGCGGGACCCAATGGGGCAATTTCAGCCGCACGGCCAACAACGCCTCCTCGATCAATTTCGGCTGTGCGGTGACCGCCAATCTGGCGGCCCAGATCGCCAATCCGCGCGACATCGTTCAGCCGCGCGGCATGACCCCGACCGACGCCGCGCGGCGTTCGGTCGTCTTCGACAACTATCGCGCCGGCCGGCATACGGCCGCCGCCCAGGAAGAACTCCTGACCAACCGACGTGTGTCACGAGCGGTGGATTAGGGATGAGCAACGCCTACGCGCCGGAAGCCTTCGACGCCTTCGACGAATTCGATTTGGACACGGACTTCGCCGATCCGGCGACGCCTGACGCCTTCGCGGCGACGGGTGCGGACGACGGCGACATCAATCCGCGTGCGCCGCTGCAGTTCACGGCCCTGGGCGGCGCGCCCGCGCCGATCGACGCCGCGCCTGCGTCCGTCGTCGGCTTCAATCCGGTCGGCGATCTGGTCGCCGGGGCGGCCCAGGCCCTGGCCCCCGCCGGACCCGCCATCGGCGAGATATCGGTTCCGCGCATCGCCATCCACGTCTTCGCCGAACGACAGGACACCCTGGCGGCGGCCGAACGCGCCGGTCAGGACCGTCGCCTGTCGCGCGCCACGACCCAGATCCGCGTCGGCGGCGTCGCCGCCGCCATCGAGACCTATCGCCACGAACCGACCCCGCCCCTGATCGTGGTCGAGAGCCAGGCCGATCCCCAGTCCCTGCTGCACGAGGTCGATCGTCTGGCCGAGTGCTGCGACGTGGGCACCAAGGTCATCGTCGTCGGCCCGACCAACGACATCATCCTGTTCCGCGAGTTGATGCGGCGCGGCGTCAGCGAATATCTGGTCGCGCCGTTGCAGCCGTTGCAGTTGATCTCGGCCATCGGCGGCCTGTTCGCCGATCCGGCCCAGCCCTTCGTCGGCCGTTCGATCGCCTTCGTCGGCGCGCGCGGCGGGGCGGGCGCCAGCTCGGTGGCCCACAACACCGCCTATGCGATGTCGGAACGGATCGGCGCCAACACCGTCATCGTCGACTACGATCTGCCGTTCGGCACCGCCGGACTGGACTTCAACCAGGACCCGCTGTCGGGCGTGGCCGATGCGCTGGGCCAGCCGGACCGGCTGGACGCCACCCTGCTGGACCGGATGATGGTCCGTTGCACCGACAAGCTGAGCCTGTTCGCCGCTCCCGCGACCCTGGACACCGACTGGGACGTGTCGCCCGACGCCTTCGAGGAGGTGACCACCCGCATCCGCGCCACGGCGCCCTTCGTGGTGCTGGATCTGCCGCACGCCTGGTCGTCGTGGATGCGCCGCACCCTGATCTCGGCCGATGAGGTGGTGATCGTGGCGACGCCGGACCTGGCCAGTTTGCGCAACGCCAAGAACATGATCGACCTGATCCGCCATGGCCGCCCCAATGACGCGCCGCCGCGGCTGGTGTTGAACCAGGTGGGTATGCCGGGTCGCCCGGAGATCCCGGCCAAGGATTTCGGCGCCGCCCTGGGCGTGCACCCCAGCCTGCTGATCCCCTTCGACGCCAAGACCTTTGGGGCCGCGGCCAACAACGGTCAGATGATCCTGGACGCCGGGGCCAAGACCAAGGCCGCCGAAGCCTTCCAGACCCTGGCCCAGATCGTCTCGCGCCGCGAAATGCCGATGCTAGCCGCGCCCGGCAAGGCCAAGGGCGAAAGCAAGTCGATCTTCGCCAATCTGTTCAAGAAGAAGAGCTGACGAAAGCCCGTGTTCGGCAAGCGCACAGCAACACCCGGCGGATACGCCCCGGCCCCGCAGCCGGCGGCCGAACCCGCCTTTGCGCCCGAGCAGTCGCCAGCGGGCGTCCAGGCCGAGGCCTTCGCCTTCGGCGGTCCCGAACCGGTCCTGGACGCCGCGCCCGCCGCCGAACGCCCCCGCTCGGAGGGCGCCGATCGCCTGGACGCCCTGGCCGCCCGGCCCAAGCCGCAGGCCGCCGCCGCGCCCAAGCCGGGTCCCGGTCCCAAGCCGACCGCCGGCCTGGAGCAGTTGAAGAAGGCCCAGGCCGTCGCCGAGATCGTCCGCGAGCAGTCGGACTATTACCACGCCACCAAGACGACCATCTTCAACGCCTTGATGAACACGATCGACCTGGCCCAACTGGCCCAGCTCGATCCCAAGGCGGCGGCCGAGGAGATCCGCGACATCGTCGCCGAACTGGTGGCGATCAAGAACGTCTCCATGTCGGTGGCCGAGCAGGAGCACCTGGTCCAGGACATCGTCAACGACGTGCTCGGCTATGGCCCGTTGGAGCCGCTGCTGAGCCGCGACGACATCGCCGACATCATGGTCAACGGCGCCGGCCGGGTCTTCATCGAGGTCGGCGGCAAGGTGCAACTGACCAATGTCCGCTTCCGCGACAACACCCAGTTGATGAACATCTGCCAGCGGATCGTGTCGCAGGTCGGCCGCCGCGTGGACGAGAGCAGCCCCATCTGCGACGCCCGTCTGCCCGACGGCAGCCGCGTCAACGTCATCGCCCCGCCCCTGGCCATCGACGGCCCGACCCTGACGATCCGCAAGTTCAAGAAGGACAAGCTGACGATGCGGAACCTGGTGGAGTTCAGCTCCATCAGTCCCGAGGGCGCGCGGGTCCTGGGCGTCATCGGCGCCAGCCGCTGCAATGTCGTCATCTCGGGCGGCACCGGTTCGGGCAAGACGACGCTGTTGAACACCCTGACGGCCTTCATCGACCCGACCGAGCGCGTCATCACCTGCGAGGACGCCGCCGAGCTTCAGCTCCAGCAGCCGCACGTGGTGCGCCTGGAGACCCGGCCGCCGAACCTAGAAGGCCAGGGCATGATCACCATGCGCGACCTGGTCAAGAACTGCCTGCGTATGCGCCCGGAACGGATCATCGTCGGCGAGGTGCGCGGACCCGAGGCCTTCGACCTGCTCCAGGCCATGAACACCGGCCACGACGGCTCCATGGGCACGCTGCACGCCAACAGCCCGCGCGAGGCCATCAGCCGGATGGAGTCGATGATCACCATGGGCGGCTACGGCCTGCCGTCCAAGACCATCCGCGAGATGATCGTCGGTTCGGTCGATGTCATCATCCAGGCCGCGCGCCTGCGCGACGGCTCGCGCCGCATCACCCACGTCACCGAGGTGGTGGGGCTGGAAGGCGACGTCATCGTCACCCAGGACCTGTTCATCTACGAGATCACCGGCGAAGACGAGAACGGCAAGATCATCGGCCGTCACCGCTCGACCGGCATCGCCCGGCCCCGCTTCTGGGACCGCGCCCGCTACTACGGGTTGGAGCGCGAACTGGCCGAAGCTCTGGACGCGGCGGAATGAACGGCCTGCTGCCCATTCTGGCGGCCGTCCTGGCCTTCGTCACCATCGGCGGCCTCGGCTGGGTCCTGGTGGGCGGCGACGATTCCGGCGCTCAAGCGGTCAAGCGCGCCCAGACCTTCGCCAAGACCAGCCCTCAACTGGCGCGCAAACAGGCGAAAGAGGCCAACACGCCCGAGATGCGCCGAAAGCAGATCATGACCCAGCTTCAGGAGGCCGAACGGCGCGAACGCAAGGCGCGCATGACCATGGCCGCCAAGCTGAAACAGGCGGGTCTGTCGACCGGTCTGCGGACCTTCGTGATCATCAGCGTGGTCATGGGCGTCGTCGCTTTCGGCCTGGCCCTGCTGCTCGGGCTGAACCTGTTCCTGGGCCTGGGCCTGGGCGTGGTGTTCGGCTTCGGCCTGCCGCGCTGGGTCGTCGGCTTCCTGGGCAAGCGGCGGATGAAGAAATTCTCGGGCGAGTTCGCCAACGCCGTCGACGTCATCGTGCGCGGCATCAAATCCGGCCTGCCGGTCCACGACTGTTTCAAGATCATCGCCCGCGAAAGCCCCGCGCCCCTGGGTCCCGAATTCCAGAAGCTGGTCGAGGGCCTGGGCGTCGGCCTGACGCTCAGCCAGGCCCTGGACAAGATGTTCGAGCGGATGCCGACGCCCGAACTGCGCTTCTTCGCGATCGTCATCGCCATCCAGCAGAAGACCGGCGGCAACCTGGCCGAGGCGCTGGGCAATCTGTCGACTGTGCTGCGTGCGCGGCGGATGATGGGCGAGAAGATCAAGGCCTTGTCGTCCGAGGCCACCGCCTCGGCCGGCATCATCGGTTCGCTGCCGCCGGTGGTCATGACGCTCGTGATGATCACCACCCCCGCCTATATGATGCTTCTCTTCACCGACGCCCGCGGCCAATTCATGCTGCTCGGCTCGGGCATCTGGATGACGCTGGGCATCCTGATGATGAAGAAGATGATCTCCTTCAAATTCTGACGGTGTGGGCATGAAAGCGATCATCGACCTGTTCACCGACCCGCAGAGCCTGCTCAGCATGGTGGTGGGCCTTCTGGCCTTCGCCACGATCCTGACCGTGTTGGGGTCCTTCGGCGGCGGGATCAGTCTCGAAAAGCGCATGAAGGCCGTCGGCGAACGCCGCGAGGAGCTGAAGCGCCGCTCGCGCGCCGCCATGACCGGGCCGGGCGGCCTGCGTCACACCGACGAAGGGTTCAAGAAGCGCGTCGTCGACCGGCTGAACCTGACCAAGCTCCTGGAAGATCCCAAGGTCGTCGAAAAGATGAGCCAGGCCGGTTTCCGCGGCCCGCGCCCGATCACCACCTTCTATTTCTTCCGTTTCGCCGCGCCCTTCATCTTCATGGGGGTGGCGGCCTTCTATCTGTTCGTCTTCAACGATTTCGGCCTGCCGGTGATGAGCCGGGTGACGGCCGTCGTGGCCGCCGCCGTGGCCGGCTACTATGCGCCCAACCTGTATCTGTCGAACCGGATCGCCAAACGTCGCACTTCGATCATGCAGGCCTTCCCCGACGCCCTGGACCTGTTGTTGATCTGCGTCGAATCCGGAATGTCGATCGAGGCCGCCATCCAGAAGGTGGGCCAGGAGGTCGGCGGTCAGTCCATCGACTTGGCCGAGGAGCTGACCCTGCTGTCGGCCGAACTCAGCTATCTGCCCGAGCGCCGCATGGCCTATGAGGGGCTGGCCCGGCGCACCAACCATCCGGGGGTCAAGTCGGTCGCCACCGCCATGACCCAGGCCGAACAATACGGCACGCCCCTGGGGTCCGCGCTGCGCGTCATGGCCAAGGAGAATCGCGACCTGCGCCTGGCCGCCGCCGAGAAGAAGGCCGCCGCGCTTCCGGCCAAGTTGACGGTGCCGATGATCGTCTTCTTCCTGCCGGTGCTGTTCGTGGTGATCCTGGGTCCGGCGATCATCAACATCCAGGACACCATGGCCAAGGGCGGCTGACCTAGCCCTCGGCCAGTTTGCGCAGGTTTTCGCCGATCTCGGCATAGGCGGCCTTGATCGCCTTCCTGTGCTTGTCGTGGAACAGTTCGCCGCGCAGGCCCGAGAAGATGATCCCGTTGGCGACGATGCAATGGCCGCGCTCCAACTCCTCGATCTCGATGTAGCGGACGGCGCGGAACAGCCAGCCTCGCTTTTCGACCAACACCAGTTGGGCCAACGGCTGCCATTCGCCGACGCTGTGGGCGGCGAAGCGTTCGGGCAGGCCCGGCAGGCGTTCGGTCAGGCGGATGGCGCCGCCGAAGGCGATGGCGCCGGAGACCTCGTTTTCATACGGATTCCACCGGCTCCAACCTTCCAGGTCGGCGACGATGTTCCAGATGACCTCGCTGTCGGCGCGGATTCCGACGCGGCTCTCGATGCGGCTATCCATGATCCGCGATCTGACACGACCCGTGCGGCGGGTCCAGCGTCAGCTCAGCCAGGGTGCGCGCGGCTCGCGCGCCAGCATGGCGTCATAGGTCGGGCGTGGTCGGACCACGGCCCACCGATCACCGTCCACCAGAACCTCTGGGACCAGCGGGCGACTGTTGTATTCCCCTGACATCACCGCGCCATAGGCCCCGGCTCCGGTGAAGGCGACCAGATCTCCGGCCTCCAGCGGCGCCAGCTCGCGGTCACGGGCGAAGGTGTCGCCGGTCTCGCAGACCGGGCCGACCACGTCGTGCGCTGCGGTTTCGCCCGCACGCGGCCGAACGGGGACCAGGCCGTGAAAGGCGTCGTACAGGGCCGGGCGCATCAGGTCGTTCATGGCCGCGTCCAGCACCAGGAAGCGACGCCCGTCGGACCGCGCATTGACCTGGATGACCCGGCTGACCAGCACCCCGGCGTTGGCGGCCAGCAGGCGGCCCGGCTCGAAGGCGGCCTCGACCTCAAGCCCCCTCAACGCTTCGGCGGCCATGTCGACATAGGCTTCGACCGTCGGCGTTTCGTCGCTGTCGGCATAGGGGGCGGCCAGCCCCCCGCCCAGGTCCAGCCGCTCGACCGCCAGCCCCCGTCCGCGCAGGGTCAATGTCATGTCGCGCAACACTTGGAATGCGGCCATCAAGGGGGTCAGGTCCTTGATCTGGCTGCCGATGTGGCAGGCCAGGCCGATCGGATACAGGGACGGAGAAGCCGCCGCACGGACATAGAGGTCCAGGGCCTCGGCGACCGGCACGCCGAATTTGTCGCCCGCGCCGCCGGTGGTGATCTTGGCGTGGCCGCCGGCGCCGACGTTGGGATTGACCCGGATGGCCACGGTCGCACGCACGCCCATCGCCGCGGCTGCAGCGGCCAGTCGGTCCAGTTCGACCCCGCTCTCGACATTGATCTGGCGCACCCCGGCGCCCAGGGCGAAGGCCAGTTCGGCGTCCGTCTTGCCGACGCCGGAAAAGATGATGCGCTGCGCCGGAACGCCCGCCGCCAGGGCGCGTCGGATCTCGCCCTCGGACACGGTGTCGGCGCCGCAGCCCTCGGCCGCCAGGGTCGCCAGCACCGACAGGTTGGCGTTGGCCTTGACCGCGAAGGCGATCAGGGCGTCGCCCAGTTCGGCCCGTCGCGCGTCGCAGGCCGCACGCAGCACCCGATAATGCCGCCTCAGGGTCGCGGACGAATAGACATAGACGGGCGTGCCGACCTGGGCCGCGATCGTCTCAAGCGACACGTCCTCGGCGTAAAGGGCGCCGTCCTTCAGCGTGAAATGGTGCAAGGCCTATTGCGGCCCGCGACCCGCCGCCGTGCCGCCGATCAGGTTCGGCGGGCCGCCTTCGATGGGCAGTTGGCTGGACGGTCGGTTCAGGGTCGCCGGCTCCGGCAGTTTCGGGGCCGAGGCGTCGCGCGGCGCACGCTCGGTCTGGCGCGCCCTGGGGGCTTCCAGATCGGCCATGCGGCCGCAAGCGGCGGCGCCCAGGCCGGTCAGGGCCAGCAAGGCCGCGGTCGTCAGGGTCTTCATCTTCACAGGCGCGTCCTCCAGTCCGCGATGCGCGCCCGAACCTGATCCGGCGCCGTGCCGCCGAAACTCTGGCGACTGGCGCAGGAAGCCTCAGGGCTGAGCACCTTGTAAACCGCGTCCTTCACGCCAGGCTCGATCGCCCGCAATTCGGTCAGCGGCAGTTGCATCAGGTCCACGCCCAGGGCCTCAGCCCGTTTGACCGCCGCGCCCGTCACATGGTGCGCCCGGCGGAACGGCAGATTCAGCTCGCGCACCAGCCAGTCGGCCAGGTCGGTGGCGGTCGAATAACCCGATCCCGCCGCCGCCCGCATCCGCTCGGTGTTCGGCGTCAGGGCCGCGACCATGGCCGTCATGGCCGTCAGGGCCAGGCCCAGCGCGTCGAAGGCCTCGAACACCGGCGGCTTGTCCTCCTGCATATCCTTGGAATAGGCCAGCGGCAGACCCTTCATCACCGTCGACAGGGCGACCAGGGCGCCGGTGATCCGCCCCGTCTTGGCCCGCACCAGTTCGGCGGCGTCGGGGTTGCGCTTCTGCGGCATGATGGACGAGCCGGTGGTCAGGTCGTCGGGCAGGGTGACGAAGCCGAACTGCGGCGTCATCCAGATCACGATCTCCTCGGCCAGGCGCGACAGGTGGCCCGCCGCGATCGAGGCGGCGGCCAGGCTCTCCAGGGCGAAGTCGCGATCCGACACCGCGTCCAGGCTGTTGCCCATCGGCCGGTCGAAGCCCAAGGCCCTGGCGGTGGCCTGGCGGTCGATGGGGAAGGGCGATCCCGCCAGGGCGGCGGCGCCCAGCGGGCATTCGTTCATGCGGGCGCGGGCGTCGGCGAACCGGCCCGCGTCGCGCCCGAACATCTCGACATAGGCCATCAGATGATGGCCGAAGGTCACCGGCTGGGCCGGCTGCATATGGGTGAAGCCGGGCATCAGGTCGGCGGCGTGCTGTTCGGCCCGGTCCAGTAGCGCGACCTGCAAGGTTCTGAGCTGGTCCAGCGTGCGGTCGCAGGCGTCGCGGACCCACAGTCGGAAATCGGTCGCCACCTGATCGTTGCGGCTGCGCGCCGTATGCAGCCGCCCCGCCGGTTCGCCGATCAGTTCGCTCAGCCGGGCCTCCACATTCATGTGGATGTCCTCGTACTGGTCGCGGAAGGGGAAGGTCCCGCCCGTGATCTCGGTCTCGATGGTCTCCAGGCCCTTGATGATGGCCTCGCCGTCCTCGGGCGTGATGATCTCCTGGGCCATCAGCATCCGGCAATGCGCCCGCGACCCGGCCAGGTCCTGCGCCCACAGACGTTTGTCGGTGTCGATGGAGACGTTGATGGCCTGCATGATGTCTGCGGGCTTGGCGGAGAAGCGCCCGCCCCATAGGCTCTGGCCGGTCGGAGTGGCGTCGGAAGGAGCGGTCATGGGCGGCTCGAAATGGATCGCGGTCGTGGCGGGGGTCGTGCTGCTGGCGGGGGCCGGCGGCCTGGCGCTGCTATACGCGAACAAGGCGGGACCGTTCAAAGATTCCGCGTCGGCCGCCGCGGTTGAAGCCAAGAGTGATCTGGCCCGCTTCGCCGTCGGACCCTTGGCCAGCCTGGAAACCCCCGCCGTCCCGACGCCCGCGCCCGACCATGTGTTCCAGGACGCCCAGGGCCGCGACACGCGCCTGGCCGACTTCCGGGGCAAGGTGGTGGTGGTCAATCTGTGGGCCATGTGGTGCGCGCCCTGCCGCACCGAGATGCCGACCCTGGCGGCCCTGGCGCGGGCCTATCCGGGCGGCGACCTGGCGGTCCTGCCGATCAATGTCGATGTGGGCGAAGACGCCGTCGCTGACGCCAGAAGCTTCATCGGCGTGCACGAGCCGTTGCCGATGTATTCGGACCCCAAATTCCAGATGCCCTTCCTGTTCCCCGGCAAGGGCAAGATGCCCCAGACCATCCTGCTGGATCGCCAGGGCCGGGTGCGCGCGGCCTTCTCGGGCGAAGCCGACTGGGCCAGCCCCCAGGCCCGCGCCCTGATCGACGCCCTGCTGGCCGAGCCGACCTGAGACCTGGCCTGGTTCATGGGGGACGACGCTAGGCGTCCGGTGGTGGCTGGGGGCGGGATCGAACCGCCGACCTGTGGGTTATGAATCCACCGCTCTAACCATCTGAGCTACCCAGCCTCTCGATCCCGGATCGGAAGGCCCGCGCGCCGCGTGTCCGCGCGCGAGAGGCGTGCCTATATAGGGCCGGGCCGGGGGGTTCAAGTCGGCTGTCCGCATCGGCGCGACCGAGGCGTCTCGCCGCATCGTCCGCGCCCTTCGCGCGTTTCAAGCTGATCGGCTCCAGACCTGTCTCATCGGAGATCGCCATGCGCCTGATCGTCGCCGCCGTCCTGGGCCTGACGGCCCTGTCCGCCGCTTGCCGCGCCGACGGCCAGACGCCGTCGCCGGGCGCGCCCGTCGAGACCCGGCCCGCCAACGCCCCGGATCAGCACCCGGCCTTTCCCAGCCAGACCCGTGCGCCCGCCGTTCGCGCCCAGGCGGCGTTGCCGCACACGGTCGTGGCCTCGGGCCTGTCGCATCCCTGGGGCCTGGCCCTGTTGCCCGATGGGCGCTGGCTGGTGACCGAGCGGCCGGGGCGGTTGCGCATCGTCACCGCCCAGGGCGCGGTCGGGGCGCCGATCCAGGGCCTGCCCGCCGTCGACGCCCAGGGCCAGGGCGGCCTGCTGGACGTGGCCGTCGGCCCGACCTTCGCGACCGACCGGCGGATCTATTGGAGCTATGCCGAACCCCGGCAGGGCGGCAACGGCACGGCCGTGGCGCGCGGGCGCCTGTCCGACGATGGCGGCCGGGTCGACGAGGTTCAGGTGATCTTCCGCGCCCAGCCGACCTATGCCGGGCGGCTGCATTTCGGATCGGCCCTGGCGTTTGCGCCGGATGGAACCCTGTTCGTCACCCTGGGCGAGCGATCGGATCGCCCGATGCGGGTCCAGGCCCAGCGGCTGGATTCGCACCTGGGCAAGGTGATCCGCATCCACGCCGACGGTTCGGTCCCGCACGACAACCCCTTTGTCGGTCGTGCGGGGGCGTCGCCCGAGATCTGGTCGCTGGGCCATCGCAACGTCCAGGGGGCGGCCGTCGGTCCTGACGGCGCCCTGTGGACCGTCGAACACGGCGCGCGCGGCGGCGACGAGCTGAACCGGCCGCGCGCGGGGGCGAACCACGGCTGGCCTGATGTCGCCTATGGCGTCGAATACTCCGGCGCTCCGCTCGGCCAGGGCGTCACCGCGCGCGAGGACGTGGAACAGCCGGTCTATTACTGGGACCCGGTGATCGCGCCGGGTGGGGCGGTCTTCTATGACGGCGCCTTGTTCCCCGAATGGCGCGGCGACCTGCTGATCGCCGCCTTGAAGGAGAAACACATCGCCCGCTTGGTCATCCGCGACGGCCGGGTCGTGGGCGAGGAGCGTCTGCTGACCGAACTGGACGCGCGCATCCGTGATGTCGCCGTGGGACCCGACGGCGCCGTCTGGGCGATCACCGACGAGGATGACGGCAAGCTGGTCCGGCTGGTACGCGACTAGGAAGGCCGTAAATGTACTAATCGGTAAATGCCGAAATACAAATAAAGTACAAAATAGTTGGCATTGCCTATAAATACTGGTACCGATATGAACTTGTGATCGCCGTGCATCAATTTGAACAGCAACGTGTCACAAATGAAGCTTTCTCGTTGCTAGTATGAAGCAGGGCAATATTGTGACCTCAAGCGCCCGAACGTCGGCGCCGTTCGATATTGGGGGAGCCACAAGTGGCCATCACGAAATCCAGACTGCTGAACACCACCATGATCGCCGGCGTGACCGTCGCCATGGGCCTGGGCGCCTTGCCCGCCGTCGCCGCCGCCCAGGACGGGCAAGCGGCGACCCAGGTCGAGGAGGTGGTCGTCACCGGCTCGCGCATTCGCCGCGACGCCACCACCGCCCCGACGCCGCTGATCCAGGTCACCCGCGAGGAGATGGATCAGTCGGGTGAAGCCAACGTCGTCGATTATCTGGCCGACATTCCCGCCCTGACCTTCTCGACCGTGCCGGAAGACACCACCGGGTCGAACCTGAACGACGGCGGCCTGTCGCTGTTGAACCTGCGCGGCCTGGGCGCCGCCCGCACCTTGGTGCTGGTCAACGGTCGTCGTCACGTCGGTTCGGCGCCGGCCTCGCTGGCGGTCGATGTCGACACCATCCCGCGTCTGCTGATCGAAAACGTCGAAGTCATCACCGGCGGCGCCGCCTCGGTCTATGGCGCGGACGCCGTCACGGGCGTGGTCAACTTCATCCTGAAGGACGACTATGAAGGTCTGGAGATCGACGGCGCCTATTCGCAGATCAACCAGGACGGCCAGACCTCCCAGCGCATCGGCTTCCTGTGGGGCGAAAACCTGTTCGACGACACCCTGAACGTCTATCTGACGGGTGAGTACAAGCAGAACGATCAGGTCATCGACGCCGACTTGGACTGGCTGCGCGAAGGCTGGACCCTGCTGACCGTCGACGCGGATCCCACCACGCCGAACAGCGACGGCGTGACCGACGTCATCCTGATCAACAACGCCCGCACCTTCCAGCGTGGCCCGGGCCGCGGCGGCATCACCATCCTGGCTACCGGCGTGCAGCCGTCTCCGGCCAGCGACCCGGATGTGACGGCCGTGAGCTGTTCGTCGGTGACCTTCTCGGCGGGCTGTTTCTATGTCGCGCCGTCGAACAATCTGAACAACGCCTTCGTCTATAACAATCAGGGCCAGTCCGAAGCGCCGGTCTTCGGCTCGATCCGTCAGGGCACCGGCAACCGCATCGTCTCCAACGGCGGCAACGGCCAGCCCCTCAACACTGATCAGGGCGGCGCCTCGCGTCTGCCGCAGTCGGAGGAATGGCGCGCCCAGGCCGGGTTCACCTGGAATCTGTCGGACAACGTCACCGCCTTCGGTGAAGCCAAATACGCCGAGGAAGAGACCTACGACGAAGGTCAGCGCACCTTCTACGACTTCAACATCCGTCAGCTCGCGCCTGGAACCATGGGCGGCATCTCGTCTTCGAACGTGTTCGAGATCGGCCTGGACAACGCCTATCTGCCGTCCAACGTGCGTCTGGCGATCCAGAACAATATGCGCCAGATCTTCAACTCTGCCGGCGTGGTCACCTCGACCGTCGCCGACCCGCGCGCCCAGCACAAATCGTATCCGACGACGCGGTCGCAACTGAACAACCGCAATCTGCAACGCTATGTCCTGGGCCTGCGCGGCGATGCGGGCGATGTCGGCTTCATCAAGAACCTGAACTGGGAAGTCGGCTACACCTACGGCGAGATGAACAACGAGAACGCCGAGACCGGTGCGGACTCCATCCGTATGCAGGCCGCGGCGGATGCTGTCGTCGACACCGCGGGCATCGTCAACGGCCGCCCGGGCGAGGTTGTCTGCCGCGTGCAGCTTCTGCGCGCCCAGGGCACGCCCGCGCCGGATGTCGCGGGCTATTCGCGCCAGGGCGCCGTGGTCAATGACTGCGTGCCGGTGCGCATCTTCGGCGAGGGCGGCTTCTCGGACGCGGCGCTGGACTACATCAACGCCACCATCCGGGTGACCGACCAGAACCGTCAGCAGGACTTCCTGGGCTTCATGTCCGGCGAGCTGTGGGACTTCTGGGGCGCCGGTCCGATCGGCTTCGCCGTCGGCGTCGAAAGCCGCAAGGAATCGACCTCGGGCACCGGTCGCGACCGCGACACCGCCGGTCGCCTGCTGTTCCTGAACACCGGCCCGGACTTCCCGGCGGTGTCCTATGAGACCCGCGAGGCCTTCATGGAGCTGCGCGTGCCGCTGTTCCAGGATAGCTGGCTGGGCAAGTCGGCGGAAATCTCGGGCGCCTATCGCACCGCCGACTACACCACCGTCGGCATCCAGGACACCTACTCGATCCAGGCCTCGTGGCGTCCGATCGACGACCTGTTGTTCCGCTTCACCCAGAATACGGCCATTCGCGTGCCGGACCTGGGCGAGCTGTACGAACCGGCCGGCGAGACGTTCAGGAACTTCCTGGGCAACGACCCCTGCGTCGTGACTGTGATCAATGCGGTCGCGGACCCCACGGTCCAGGCCAATCGCCGGGCCAACTGCCGCGCCCTGTCGCTGGCGGCGGGCTTCAACTTCTCGTTCAACGACCCTTCGGCGCCGGACGCCTTCCAGCCGACCTACGGCACGGTCGGCACCTCGGGCCTGTCGGGCGGCAACCCGTTCCTGGTCCCGGAAACCTCGGACTCCTTCACCGCTTCGGTGGTGTGGACGCCGTCGTACTTCCCGAACTTCTCGCTGGTGCTCGACTACTACAAGATCGAGATCGACGATGCGATCGACACCACCACCGGGCTTCAGAACGCCGTCCAGTGCGTGAACGGCAATACGATCAACCAGGCGGCGTGCGACACCATCACGCGCGACCCGACGACCTGGATGATTTCGACCTTCATCGAAGGCTCGCTGAACTACGCCAAGCTGACCGCGGAAGGCGTCGACTTCTCGGCCAAATATCGCTTCGACATCGTCGATGTGATCGGTCAGGACTGGGGCCGCATCAACTGGAACCTGCGCGGCTCCTACACCATCGAGCAGCATGATTTCGTCAACATCGGCGATCCGACGGACTCGACCGACTTCGAAGACGGCATCGGTTCGCCCTATGTCCGCTTCCTGTCGACCGTCTCGTGGCAGCCCAGCGACCGCCTGACCCTGTCGTGGGATTGGGACTGGCAGGGCAGCCAGGAGATCGGCGACGCCGACGCCCTGGTCGCCAACCTGGATCTGCGCGCCTCGCGCAAATATCTGGAGACCGGCGACTTCAGCCAGCACGACTTCACCCTGGCCTATCAGGTGAATGACGATCTGCGGGTCCGCGCCGGCGTGGTCAACGCCTTCGACGAAGAGCCGGCGCGCTGGCTGGGTCGGAACACCAACGACAATTTCGATATGTTCGGCCGCCGCTTCTTCGTCAACTTCAACTACAAGGTCTGGTAAACCCCCCAAAGGCGTCACTGGAACACTTGGGGCGGCTCTGATGAGCCGCCCCTTTTTCTTGACCCCATGCACGGCGTGTCGGCGGATGGGTCTCGCCCATTTCCGCTTCCCCTTTCGCGCGGATGGGCGGACGTGAAGGGCGCTGGGCTGAACCCGCCGTCACCGTTCGACAGGACTCTCGACAGGACGACAGCCGTTTTCATGCCCGGCCGTCGGCGGCGACGTTGGCCATGCTTAACCGATATGCGGCCGCGTCTCGGCCATGCGAAAGGCCGCCCCTGCGAAGGGACGGCCTTGATCGACGCGGTGCGGCCGACGCCTCAGGTTTCGATGCGGACGCCCTGTTCGATCAAGGCGTTGATGCGGTCGCGGACCTCGACGCCCAGGGGCGTCAGGCGCAGGGTCTTGGAATTGCGGCTGGCGCCGTAGCCCAGCACTTCGATCAGGCCCAGATGCGGCGGCAACGACCAGCGCGCGCCCGGCGCCGCCAGCGAGCGGATCGAGCGCGAGGCCGTGGCCGGGTTCAAGCCCGCCAGGGCCGCCAGCTCGGTGACGCTGATGCCTTCGTTCTCGCAGAGATAGAGGAAGGTCACGATGTTGTTGGTGGTGATGCCGACGTCCAGGACGCGGAAAATCTCCAAGGCGGCCAGGACGGCGTCGCGCCGACGCCCGGTCGATGTCGGCGCCGTCGCGGCGCGCAGTTCCGCCTCAATCGACATAGGGCCTCATGCGGCCCACGACCTGGCCTTGCGGCAGCAGACGAGACGGCGCCTTTTGGCGGCCCCGGCGCGTGGTGCGGCTTTCACGGAAGTCCAGGGCGGCGTCGCCGTAGTTCCGCTTCAGATCGATCAGAAAGCCTTCGATGGTGCGTTGATGATCGGCCGCCTCGACGAAATCGGCCGCATCGATGTCGATGACGATCGTCGCGCGCAATTTCATGTGTCACCTCTTAGGTCTCGAATACTGAAGTCAATGAGAACGCTTTGATTGGCGCTCTGTAGCACAAGAATTGCTCTAAAATTGAATAGATTTTGCTTAAATCGCTGTAATGATACGATTTGCGTCTGTGCAAATATTGCAACAAGCAAGCAAACGGCCAGCCTAGACTGTAATAATCGGCCGTGCGGTCCGTGCATCGTTTGCGAATGTGCACGTGATGCATGATCTTGATCCTCCGCTTCGGGCGGATCAACACCTGCGTCTCATTCTGACTAAGATTTAACTTTCGCGGGCGTGCCGCGGTTCCTGACGAAACGAGGCGCCGCCTCAGTCGTCGCCGCGCAGGGCGGGGGTCAGCGCCCAGCTCAGCACCACGGCCGATCCGGCTTCGCCGTCATCCTGGGCCATCAGGGCGGTGGCCTCGTCCAACAGGGCGTTGATTCGTTTCAGCCGCTCGGCGTCCGGCCGTCCGAAAGCCCGGCCGAAGCCCAAGGCTCGTCCGGGACCCGAAGCCTGGACCGTGCTCTCGGCGAAGCCGCGACGGAAATCGCGTTCGGTCTGGCGTGAGAAGGCGGCGGCCACCTCGGTCAGGCTGTCGCGCACGTCCGGTTGTTTCAGGTCGCGGCTGATGCCCATGCGCGGCGACCGCGCCGAATACAGTTGCTCGCGACGGCGATTGACGACGCGATGGCCGTCGGTGCGGATCAGGTCCGCGTCCAGCAGTTGCTGAATGTGGTGGTACAGGGCCGAGGGCTTGGCCCCCAGCCATTCGGCCAGTTCACGCACCGACAGAGCGCCCGCGATCTGTAGTCGGGACAGGATGTCGTACCGCCGGGCGCCGGCCAGACAGCGGATCTGCGCGGGGTCGGCGATCAGGTCGATTTCCGATGCGTCGGTTTTCATTGTTACCGTTTCGTAATCTTGCGCCTGTGCTTCGTGTCCTGTCGGGCGGGCGCTTGTCAACCGGTGACATCCGACACGAACTGGACGAAGGCCGCTGGTCTCGGCTACCGGAGGCGCAGGTTTCGGAGCGCCCATGACCGCCGCCCACTTCCCATCGCCGACCATCGACCGCTGGGCCGCCCTGGCGCGCAAGGCGTTGAAGGACGCCCCTTTGGAAGGGCTTACGCATACGGACGGCGATGGGCTGACGATCGCCCCTCTGTATGTGGACGACGATGCGCCCGCCTTGTCGGCGCCCCGTTCGGGCCAGGTCGGGGGGCGGACCTGGGATCTGCGGGTCCTTGTCGAGGCGCACGCGGCGGCCCAGACCAACGCCGTCGTTCTGGACGAACTGACCGGCGGCGCCGCCTCGGCCGTGCTGACTGGCGCGGCCCTGGTCGATCCTGACGTCATGTCCAGGGCGCTGGAGGGCGTGGCGCTGGAACTGGCGCCGATCGGTCTCGATGCGGGGATTCACGGCGCGGCCGCCGCCAGCGCCCTGGCCGTGGCGGCCAAGGGGTCGCCCCGCGCGCGCCTGATGCTGCATCTCGATCCGATCTCAGCCTTCGCCCGCGACGGCGGCGCGCCCCGCGCGATCGAGATCGAGGTCGCCCAGGCGGCGGCCACGGCGGCGCGCCACGCCCAGCCCTATCCGGCCGCCACCCTGTTCCTGGCGTCCGGCCGTGCGGCGCACGAGGCGGGCGGAACGATCGGCCAGGAATTGGGCTTCGCCCTGGCCTCGGCGGCGGCCTGGCTGCGCGCGGGGGCTGAGGCGGGCCTGTCGGTCGAGCGGACCCTGACGGGGACGGTTCTGGGCCTGTCGGTCGACGCGGAATATCTGGATGGCGTGGCCAAGCTGCGGGCCGCGCGCCTGATGTGGCGGTCGTTCGCCCGGGCGGCGGGCGCGGAGACGTCGGCGACGATCGAGACCCGGTCGTCAGGGCGGATGCTGGGTCTGCGCGATCCCTGGCCCAATCTGCTGCGGTTGACGGCGGCGGGCTTCGCGGGCGCCGTCGGCGGGGCCGATGCGGTGATCCTGGACGGCTTCACGGCCGCGATCGGCGCGCCTGACGCCTTCGCCCGACGCCTGGCGCGCAACACGCAGTTGGTGCTGATGGACGAGGCGCATCTGGGCCGGGTCGACGATCCGGCCGCCGGCGCCTGGTTCCTGGACGCCCGCGCCCGCGACCTGGCCCAGGCGGGCTGGGCCGAGTTTCAGCGCATAGAGGACGAGGGGGGGCTGATCGCCGCCCTGAAGGGCGGAACGATCCAGTCGCGCGTGGCCCAGGCCCGCGACGCGCGACGGGCCGCCTATGTCGGTGGCGAGGCCGTCCTGGTCGGCGTCACCCGCTTCGTCGATCCCGAGCCGCGCCCGGCCGCGGCCGCGCCGCGCGACCCGGCGGCTCCGGCTTACGGCGACGCCTGCGCGCCGCTGACCCCGATCCGCTGGGCCGAAGCCCATGAGGAGACCGGGGCATGAGCCGCGTGTTCGACTTCGCCTCAGCCCCGCTGGATCTGTCGTCCCTGCCGCCCGCCGAGCCGCGCGCGGCCTGGACCACGCCGGAAGGGATCGACATCCCCTCGGTCTTCGACGGCTCGGCGCGCGACGGGCTGGATTTCATCCACGGCCTGCCGGGGATCGCCCCCTATCTGCGCGGTCCCTATCCGACCATGTACGCCTCCAACCCCTGGACGGTGCGCCAGTATGCGGGTTTCTCGACCGCCGAGGCCTCCAACGCCTTCTATCGGCGCAATCTGGCGGCGGGGCAGAAGGGGCTGTCGATCGCCTTCGATCTGGCGACCCACCGCGGCTATGATTCGGACCATCCGCGCGTGGCCGGGGATGTCGGCATGGCGGGCGTCGCCATCGACTCCATCCTGGATATGCGGACCCTGTTCGACGGCATTCCCCTGGACCGGATGTCGGTGTCCATGACCATGAACGGCGCCGTCCTGCCGATCCTGGCCCTCTATGTCGTGGCGGCCGAAGAGCAAGGCGTGCCGCACGCGGCCCTGACCGGGACCATCCAGAACGACATTCTCAAGGAGTTCATGGTCCGCAACACCTACATCTATCCGCCCGGCCCCTCGATGCGGATCATCTCGGACATCTTCGCCTGGACGGCCGAGCACGCGCCCAAATTCAACTCCATCTCGATCAGCGGCTATCATATGCAGGAGGCCGGGGCCTCGGCCGATCTGGAGCTGGCCTACACCCTGGCCGACGGCATCGAATACGTCCGCGCCGGGGTCGCCTCGGGCCTGCCGGTGGACCGGTTCGCGCCGCGCCTGTCGTTCTTCTGGGCCATCGGCATGGACTACTTCATGGAGACGGCCAAGATGCGGGCCGCCCGTATGCTGTGGGCCGAGGCGATCCAGTCCGAATTCGCCCCGACCGATCCCAAATCCCTGGCCCTGCGCGCGCATTGCCAGACCTCGGGCTGGTCCCTGGCGGCCCAGGACGTGTTCAACAACGTGCCGCGCACCATGGTCGAGGCCATGGCGGCGGCGGCGGGCCAGACCCAGAGCCTGCACACCAATTCGCTGGACGAGGCCCTGGCCCTGCCGACCGATTTCTCGGCCCGGATCGCCCGCAACACCCAGCTCCTGATCCAGCACGAGACCGGCGTCACGGACGTCATCGACCCGTGGGGCGGCAGCCTCTATGTCGAGCGGCTGACCCACGACCTGGCCGAACGCGCCCGCGCCCACATGGCCGAGGTTCAGGCCCTGGGCGGCATGGCCAAGGCCATCGAGACCGGCGTGCCCAAACTGCGTATCGAAGAAGCGGCGGCCCGCACCCAGGCCCGTATCGACACCGGCCAGCAGACGGTCGTGGGCGTGAATCGCTACCTGTCCGACACGCCCGACGACATTCCGGTGCTGAAGGTCGACAACGCCCAGGTCCGCGCCGCCCAGATCGCCAAGCTCGAACGCCTGCGCGCCGAGCGCGATCCCGCCGCCGTCCAGACCGCCCTGACCGCCCTGACGGACGGCGCGCGCGGGACGGCCAACCTCTTGGAGCTGGCCGTCCGGGCCGCCCGCGCCAAGGCCACGGTGGGCGAGATCTCCGATGCGCTGGAGACCGCCTTCGGCCGTCACGTCGCCGAGGTCCGCACCGTGCGCGGCGTCTATGGCGATGCGGCGGGCGACGAGCCGCGCGTGGCCCGCGCCCGCCAGATGGTCGCCGCCTTCGTCGAGAACGACGGCGGGCCGCCGCGCATCCTGATCGCCAAACTGGGCCAGGACGGCCATGACCGGGGTCAGAAGGTGGTCGCCACCGGCTATGCCGACCTGGGGCTGGATGCTGTCGCCGGTCCCCTGTTCCAGACGCCGCAAGAGGCCGCGCGTCAGGCGGTCGAGCAGAACGTCCATGCCGTCGGCGCCTCGTCCCTGGCCGCCGGGCACCTGACCCTGGCCCCGGCCCTGATCGCCGAGCTGAAGGCGCTGGGCCGCGAGGACATTCTGGTGGTGGTCGGGGGCGTCATCCCGCCCGCCGATGTCCAGCCCCTGCTCGACGCGGGGGTGGCCGCCGTCTATCCGCCCGGCTCGGTGGTGGCCGAGACGGCGGCGGATCTGATCGAGAAGCTGAACATCCGCCTAGGCTACGCCCAGAAGGCCTAGGGACGCGAGCGCCCCGGCAGGGCCTCGACCTCGGCCTGGGTCAACTGGCGCGTCACGCGGGCGCGGCACGGGCCGCTGGGCATGGCGCCGCCTCCGGCATAGGCGATCAGCACCGGGTCGCCGGTGCACAGGCGCGAACCGCCGCCGAACTCGGACGTGATGACCAAGGCGTTCGCCCAGTCCAGATCCCGGCACCAGCCTACGGTTTTCAGTTCGAACACGCCGTTGCGGTCGGCGCGCAGATACAGGGTCTGTTCCTCGTCGCCCGCGCGGAAATTGCGCACCTGGCTGGTCGCGAAACAGGCGCGCGGCGCGCGGTCGGCGCCGGTCGTCGCACTCCCGGTCGGCGTGGGCGCGCAGGCGGCCGTGGCGGCGGCGGTGAACAGGATGGCGGTGGTCAGACGGCGCATGACGTACTCCCGATCAACTGAAGCCCCCTCTATACCCTAGCGTGCGGGCGTGCGGTCGGTTGCGTGAGGCGCGCCGGATCAATTCGTGTCTCAAGGTCGCGGGGCAGGGGGCTGGGCGTTCCGCTCGCCGCGGCCGCCAGATGCTCGCCCAGCAAGGGCGCCAGGCACAGACCGCGCGATCCCAGTCCGGTCAGGACGAACAGGCCCGGCGCGATCTCTCCGGCCAGCGGCAGGCGATCGGCCGTCGTCGCCCGCACGGCGGCGCGCGACCGGGTCTCCAGCGCCGCGATCCGCCCTGCGAGGCCGGGCAGGCGCTCGGCCAGTTTGCGCCGGTTGTCGGCGCTCGATTCGGGCCGGATGTCGGTTCCGACGTCGCCGCGATCATGGGTCGCCCCGAACAACAGGCCGTCCTCGGTCGGAACGACATATCCGCCCCAGGCGACGGCGCCCGGCGGGGCGACGCCGCAAACCCAGTCGGCCTGGCCGCGCACCGGGGTCAGGCCCAAGGTGGGCGATAGGGCGGGCGCCAGGGCGGGCGACAGGGCCTCGGACCCCCATCCGGCGGCGATCACCACCTGGGCGGTCTCGACCATCGACTCTCCGTGCGCGTCCAGCAGCCGCCAGCCCGAGGCCGTGGTCTCGATACGGTCCACCCGGCCCGCCAGGACGGCGATCCCGTCCAGCCAGCCGTGCAGCACGACCTTGGGCCGTACGGCCAGGGCCTGCGCCATGTCCAACCCGCCCGTGGCGCTCGTTTCGCCCAGTTTCGCCCCCGCCTGGGCCGCGTCCAGAGGCCGCATCGCCCCTTCGGGCCAGATCGCCTGGGCGGCCACCTTGCCGAACCGAGCCGCGTCGCGCGCCGCCCCTTCCAGTTGCAGTACGCCTTCGGCCATGACCGCGCCTTCGACACGGCGGTACAGGGTCCCGGCCCGCGCCAGCGCCTGGGCGTAGAGACCGGCGATCCCGGCGTCGCCCGCATCCAGCCGAGGCGTGACCAGCCCCGTGGGAAAGCCCGATCCGCCCGCGCCCGGCGCCTCGGTCTCGACAACCACGACATCGCGGCCCAGCGCCCTCAAGGCGCGCGCCGTGGCCGCCCCGGCCATGCCCGCACCGATCACAGCCACGCGGCCGCCGCGACTGTCCGTCGGTTCGCCGGGCAGCCGCGCCTCCAGCCGTTCGCGCTTGCGGCCGTGGCCGGGGCGTTTCTCGACCGCGAAGCCGCGCTCGGTCAGGCCGCGGCGCACCGCCCCGGCGACGGTGAAGCTGGCCAGGCGCGCGCCTGGCGCCGAACAGGTCCGCACGCCGTCCAGCACGGCGTCGGACCACATACCGGGATTGGCCGCCGGGGCGAAACCGTCCAGGAACCAGGCGTCGGCCAGGCCCCGCCACTGATCCAGCGCCCAGGCCGCGTCGCCGATCGCCAGGTCCAGGACGGCGCCGAAGGCGGGCAGGTCCAGCCGGTGAAAGCCGGGCGTCCCGGTCGGCCAGACGGCCAGCAGGGCGTCCGCCGCCTCTCCGATCTCGGGCCAGGCGGCCAGGGCCTGGGCGGCCTCGTCGCGGGTCAGGGGAAAGCCCTCGATCGAAAACACGTGCAGCCGCCCGCCTGCGGGGGCTTGGCGTCGCCACAGGTCCAGCAGGGCGGCGATGTTCAATCCGGTGCCGAAACCCAGTTCGCCGACGGTGAAATCACGCCGCCCGCGCCAGACCTCGGGCAGACCGCACCCCGCCAGGAACACCGCCCGGCTCTCGGCCAGCCCGTCCTGGCGCGAGAAATAGACATCGTCGAACCGGCCTGACCGCGGCGCGCCCTCGGGCGTCCAGATCAGGTGCGGCGAGCGGTCGTCGGTCATGGCCGGGGTTTAGCCCATTCGGCGGTCGCGTTGAATCGCTCCGTGGAGACGTCTCGGCCGCCATTCTCGGATGGCGTCCGGGGGGGGGCGGAGGCGACGAAAAAGGGCCGCCCCTTTCGGGACGGCCCTTCTCGTCTGGACCCGAAGGTCCGAACGACGTGTCGCTCTTAGTGAGCGGCAGCCGGGGCGGCCGGAGCAGCAGCGTCGGCGGCCGGAGCAGCGGCGGCGTCAGCGGCCGGAGCCGTGGCGGCGGCGGCGGCTTCGCCAGCGGCGGCGGCGGCGTCGGTGGCGGCGGCGTCAGCGGCGACGGCGGCGTCAGCGGCCGTGTCGGCGGCGGCGGCGGCGTCTTCAGCCTTGTCGGCGGCGGCGGGTTGGCAAGCGGCCAGGGCCAGAGCGGCGGCCGAGGCGGCGATCAGAGCGGTGATGCGCATGAGGGATGTCCTTCAGAAGGTTATGCGAGGTCATGAACTCCCCGCACCCCCCTGATAACGGAATCGTGAGGAGGTGCGCAAGGGGAATTCTCACGGAGTCGTGATCGCGCATCGAACGAGGGCGCGCACGAAAAAAGGGGCCGCCGAAGCGACCCCTTTCTCCAAACGCCCGCGAACGGGCGCCTGACCGTAAGGCTTAGTGAGCCGGAGCCGGAGCGGCCGGAGCGGCCGGAGCCATGGCGGCGTCGGCGGCCGGAGCAGCGGCGGCGTCGGCAGCCGGAGCCATGGCGGCGTCAGCGGCCGGAGCAGCGGCGGCGTCGGCGGCCGGAGCGGCAGCGGCGTCAGCGGCGGCGGCTTCTTCGGTCTTGGTGTCGGCGGCGGGTTGGCAAGCGGCCAGGGCCAGAGCGGCGGCCGAGGCGGCGATCAGAGCGGTGATGCGCATGATGGAATCCTAGGGTTGGAATCAGCGAAAGCTCGAGCTTTCAGCCTATCGGTAACGCGTCCGTGAGGTCGGATGCAAGGTCCGGCCGTTCAATTCCGCTGGGCAAGGCGCGTTTGCGGGTCTTCAACGCCGCTGTTCGGGCGGGTTGGGCGCGATGGTCAGGCGTCGGTCGGGGCCGCCGACAGGGCCTCTTCCATCTCCATGAACGAAGGCTGGGCGCTGGAGGGGATGTCGCCGCGGCCGATCTCGACCGAAATCTGGGCGGCGTTGCCGTGCAGGTGGGCCACCAGCACCGACTGGATGATCTTGTAATAGGCGCCGTCGCCTTCGATGATGTCCTTCAGCCGGTTGGCGAACGGGCCGATCAGGCCATAGGCCAGGAACACGCCCAGGAAGGTGCCGACCAGGGCGCCGCCGATCATGCCGCCCAGGATCTCGGGCGGCTCGGTGATCGAACCCATGGTCTTGATGACCCCCAGAACGGCGATGACGATGCCCAGGGCGGGTAGGGCGTCGGCCAGGTTCTGCAAGGCGTGGGCGCCAGCCAGGGCCTCATGGTGGTGTTTTTCGAGCTGTTTCTCCATGGCGTCCTCGATCTGGTGCGGATCCTCGAGGTTCATGGTCATCATCCGCAGGGTGTCGCAGATGAAGTCGACGGCGAAATGGTCCTTCAGCACCTTGGGGTATTTCTGGAAGATGGTGCTCTCGGCCGGTTTTTCGATGTGGCTCTCCAGGGCGATCACGCCCTTCGACTTCATCGTCTTGGTCAACAGGAACAGCAGGCTCAGCAGGTCCTTGTAGTCCTGCTTCTTCCACTTGTTGCCGCCGAAGATGCGGCCGAACCCGCCCAGGGTCGCCTTGATGGTCCCCATCGAGTTGCCGATGATGAAGGCCGCCAGGCCGGAACCGCCGATGCCCATCAGTTCGAACGGCAAGGAGTGCAGGATGACCGCCATCTTGCCGCCAGCCAGCAGATAGCTGCCGAAGACCATGCCGAAGAGCAGCACGATGCCGATGATCTGAAACATGAAAGAGCGGCCCGACGCGAAGAGAGACGTCGAAAATCGCCGTTAATGATTAAGGGCCGGTTGCGATCTAGAGCCGCGTCGCGCCCGAGGTCACGTCGGCCAGGGCCTTGGGCGTCAGCTTCTGATAGCCGTTCTTGCCGCCGCGGACGTAGAGCTGGCCGTCGACCCTGTCCGGGTCATAGCCTTCGGCGACCAGATCGACCTTGCGGTATTTGAAGGTTCCGGTGGTGTCGACCGCCTTGATCAGGCGCACGAAGACCGGCCGCGCATAGGCCGGAAGCTCCTGGTCGGCATAGTCTGAGAAGGCCTTGGCGTTGAACCGGCCCTCGGGGACGATGGCGACCATCCCCGCCTTGCCGTCATAGCCGGGCGTCGGCACGCCATAGGCGATGATCTCGCGCACGCCCGGCGCCTCGGCCAGACGCTGTTCGACCTCGCCGGTCGAGACGTTCTCGCCCTTCCAGCGGAAGGTGTCGCCGATGCGGTCGACGAAATAGAAATAGCCGTCGGCGTCCTGGCGCATCAGGTCGCCGGTGCGGAACCAGCGGTCGCCGCGCTTGAACACGTCGGTCAAGATTTTCTGTTGCGACGCCGCCTTGTCGGCATAGCCCGAGAAGTCGTGGCGGATGTCTTCGCCGATCATGCCGACGGCCTCGCCGACCTCGCCGACCGGAGCCGCCTGACACAGGCCGTCGGCGCCGCGAATCGGCTGTTCGGTGTTCACGTCGAACCGGACCAGGCGGATGTTGATCTTGCTCTTGAGGAATTTCGGCACTCGGCCGATCGAACCCTGTTTGCCGTCGAAGTTGAACAGCGAAACATTGCCCTCGGTCGAACCGTAGAACTCCAGAATGCGGGGTATGGCGAAGCGTGACTGGAACTCGGGCCAGACTTCCGGCCGCAAGCCGTTGCCGAAAGCCAGCCGCAGCCTGTGCGCTCGCTCGTCCTCGTTCGGCGGGGCGTTGACCAGATAGCGGCACAGCTCGCCGATGTAGACGAACACGGTCGCGCCGCTGGTCTTCACGTCCGGCCAGAAATTGCTGACCGAGAATCGCTTTCGGATGATCAGCCGCGCGCCGTTCAGCAGGGCCGAGCCGACCCCGACCAGGCCGCCGGTCGAATGATACAGCGGCAGGCAGTTGTAGATGCGGTCCGTCGGCGTCGTCTCCGTGCAGCCGGCGAAGGCGCGCATATAGGTCCGCGCCCGCGAATGGGGGATGCGCGCGGCCTTGGGCAGGCCCGTGGTGCCCGAGGTGTAGATGAACAGGGCGGTGTCGCGGTTGGTCAAACCTTCGCGCGCGGACTTGGCGGGCCGCACCGACGAGCCGCCGCGCACGGCGTTGTCCAGCCCGCGCCGCTCGCTGGCCTCGTCCGTCGCCTGCAAGCCCAGCACCCACAGCATCAGGTTCTGTTTGACGAAGGGCCGCGCCTCCTCGACCTGACGCCAGCAGTCCTCGTCGGCGACCACGTTGAAGGCCCCCGAAATGGTCAGGCAGTGGGCCAGGGCCTGACCCGTCAGATTGGTGTTGATCAGGGCGGTGGCGATGCCGACCTTGGAGAAGCCCAGCCAGGCCGCCAGATATTCGGCCCGGTTCATCATCACTAGGGCGATGACCTCGCCCCGGCGCAGGCCGCGTCCCTTGGCCCAGTGGCCGTAGCGGTTGGCCAGGGCGTCCAGCTCGCGATAGGTCAGACTGCGGTGTTCGTCCTCGACCGCGACATTGTCGGGAAACTTGTCGACCGCCTCCTCGAAGTCGTCGGGAACCAGGATGTCGCTGTCCAGCTCGATCGGCTTGATCCGCTTCAGCAGGCGGCGCAGCCCGGCGACGAAACGCAGGTCGCGTTTGATGTTCGCCATCAGGCCCATGGCCGCGTCTTCCCTTCGATGGAATGATCCCTCGGTCCCGTGATGGACAAGGCGGCCGGAGCGGTCAACCGGCAGGCGAACAGCACCCGGTCTCGTCACGCCTTTGTCAGCCGCCGTGGCGCCGTTGCGTCGGGTGACGCGGGGTTAAGCCACGTCAGACCTGAAAGGGTTGAACATCCCGATTTGCAAGCGCTTAATCCGACGAACGACGGTCGCTGGCATGGGGCCGGAACCGGTTCGGGGAATTGTGACCATGAAGACGACTCTTTTCGCCGCTGTAGGACTGGCTCTGGCCGCCGCCGTTCCGGCCGTCGCCCAAGACTACAACAGCACGCCCAACTACGGCGAAGTGCGCCTGTCGCCAGGCTTCACGCCCGATCCGCACCTGACCAGTATGCGCGCGGGCGGCACCATCGACGCCTCGACGCGCTTCGAAGCCTGCCGGGGCTTCATCACCGAACAGCCGGATATGCGCCTGTACTGGGACGGCAAGGGCACGATGAACTTGCGCATCTCGGCCATTTCGAACGCCGACACCACCATCGTGGTCAACGGCCCGAACGGCGAATGGTACTGCGACGACGATTCGGGCGACGATTCCAACCCGGTGGTGACGCTCAGCCCGGTGGCCGGCCGCTACGAAATCTGGGTCGGCACCTATTCCAGCGGCGACACCAAGCCCGCCGTGGTCTCGATCTCGGAAGTCACCAACTTCTGACCCGTTAAGCGCTTGGCGCCAGACACCGCGTGGACCCCGCCGCCTCGATCAGGGCGGCGGGGTGTTCCATTGGCGGGCGCATCTTGAGATGCGGCGCGTCGCTTCATATCTGGGCGCGAGACTGAACGGGGAGAGTGCGCATGGCGCCGGTGATATCGGTCAAGGGGCTGACCAAGACCTACGCATCGGGGCTTAAGGCGCTTCAGAGCGTCGACCTGACCATCGACCGGGGCGAGATCTTCGCCCTTCTGGGTCCCAATGGCGCGGGCAAGACCACCCTGATCTCCATCATCTGCGGCATCGTCACCCCGACGAGCGGGACGGTGATCGCCGACGGTCACGACATCCAGACCGACTATCGCGCGGCCCGCTCCAAGATCGGCCTGGTGCCCCAGGAACTGACCACCGACGCCTTCGAGACCGTCTGGGCCACCGTCAACTTCAGCCGCGGCCTGTTCGGCAAGGCGCCGAACCCGGCCTTCGTCGAGAAGATCCTTCGCGACCTTTCCCTGTGGGACAAGAAGGACGCCAAGATCATGACCCTGTCGGGCGGCATGAAGCGCCGCGTGATGATCGCCAAGGCGCTCAGCCACGAACCGGACATCCTGTTCCTGGACGAACCGACCGCCGGCGTCGATGTCGAGTTGCGCCGCGATATGTGGACCCTGGTGCGGGGCCTGCGCGACCGGGGCGTCACCATCATCCTGACCACCCACTATATCGAAGAGGCCGAAGAGATGGCCGACCGCGTGGGCGTGATCCTGAAGGGTCGCCTGGTCCTGGTCGAGGAGACCTCGGCCCTAATGATGAAGCTGGGCAAGAAGACCCTGACCCTGCAATTGCAGGACCCTCTGACCGCCCTGCCGGCCGAGTTGTCGGACTGGGCGCTGGACCTGAAGGCCGACGGGCACGAGCTGGAATACGTCTTCGATTCCAACGCCGAAAGAACCGGTGTGCCGTCCCTGTTGCGTCGGCTGTCGGACCTGGGGATCGGTTTCAAGGACCTGTCGACGCGCCAGAGTTCGCTAGAGGACATCTTCGTGGATCTGGTGCACCAGTCGCGCGAGGAGGCCGCCTGATGGGGTTCAACGGTCATGGAGTCTGGGCCATCTATCGCTTCGAGATGGCGCGCGCCCTGCGCACCGTCTGGCAGTCGATCATCACCCCGGTGGTGACCACGGCCCTGTATTTTGTGGTCTTCGGCTCGGCCATCGGCAGCCGCATGACCGAGGTCAGCGAGGTGCCCTACGGCGCCTTCATCGTGCCGGGCCTGATCATGCTCAGCCTGTTCACCAACTCCATCTTCAACGGCAGTTTCGGCATCTATTTCCCGAAATTCACCGGCACGATCTACGAACTGCTATCGGCCCCCATCTCGCCGTTCGAGACGGTGCTGGGCTATGTCGGCGCCGCCGCCACCAAGTCGGTGATCCTGGGCCTGATCATCCTGGCCACGGCGGCCCTGTTCGTGCCGTTGCAGATCCTGCATCCGCTGTGGATGTTGGCTTTCCTGGTGCTGACCGCGGCGACCTTCAGCCTGTTCGGCTTCATCATCGGCGTCTGGGCGCAGAGCTTCGAACAGCTCAACTTCATTCCCATGCTGATCGTCACCCCCCTGACCTTCCTGGGCGGGGCCTTCTATTCGATCGATATGCTGCCGGGCGTCTGGCGCACGATCAGCCTGTTCAATCCGGTGGTCTATCTAATCTCGGGGTTCCGCTGGGCCTTCTTCGGCGTCGGCGACGTGCCGGTGGCGCTCAGCCTGGGCGCGACCCTGGGGTTCTTCCTGGTGCTGCTGGCCGTTGTCGGCTGGATGTTCAAGACCGGATACCGGCTGAAGACCTGACCGTCATAAAGGCGCCGGGTTCGGGACCCAGCCTGTCTTTGAACCGTTGACCCGTTCGCGCCGCCTTTCGGCGCGGGAGCCGCCATGCCGACCGACACGCCGCCGAACCCGCCTCGCAAGGGCCTGCAATGGGGCCGTCCGCCCCAGACGACCTTTCGTGTCGGTCCCTTGCCGACGGCGGTCAACCGGCTGGCCGTGCCGCCGCGCCCGGCCAAGCCCGTGGCCACGGCCGAGCCGCCCGCCTCGGCCCGTGTCGCCGAGCAACTGTCCATGCCCATGCCGGAACCCCGGTCTCAACCCCAGCCCCAGGCCGCGTCGCGCCCCAGGCCGGACCCGGCGGGACTGGTCGCCAAGCCCGCGGCGACGACCTCGGCCCGGCCCGGCGGCGGCATCTTCTCCGGCTCCCTGATCCCCCAGGCCGCGCCGCGTCCGCTCCCCGCGCCCGCGCCGACCCCGGCCGCGCCCGTCGCCGATGCGGCGCATCCCGCTGCGACCGTCGTCTCGGCGCCCGCTGCTCCGGCGGTCCAGGTTCCGGCGTCAGAGGGTCCGGCCGCCCCACCCGTCCAGGACCGGGCCGCCGCGCGCTGGCCGCTGTATGCGGCCGTCGCGGCCGTCGTTCTGGGTCTCGCCGCCGCCGCCGTCTGGCTGCTGAACCGGCCCGAGGCCACCGCCCCGGTCCCCGCCGCTCCGCCGCTCGCCGAGGTCGCCGCCCCAGCCGCGTCGGTCGCAGCCGCGCCCGTGGCGACGGCGCCCACTGCGGCCGAAACACCGCTCGCGTCGTCCGCCGCCCCGCCGACTTCGAAGCCGATCCCGACGTCGGCTGCGACATCGGCGGTCGCGCCGACCCGTCGTCCGTCCGCTCGGCCCGCGCCGATGACCGTCGCGCCTCAGCCCGTGGTGATTGCGCCGCCGGCGCCCATCGTCGCGCCGACGCCGGACCCGATCCCGCTTCCCGCCGTTCCGCCGCCCACGGCCGCACGGCCGCCGACCGACGACCCGGACGCCCCGATCGTCACCCGGCCGCAGCCGCTGAACTGAGACCGAATCTAGGGGTTCAGCACCAGATAGCCGCGCTCGACCATTCGGCGCAGCGCCTCATAGGATTCGGCCAGTTCTTCATAGGCGGTGCGAAACGCCGTCAGCCGCGCGGCCTGATCCGGCGTCACCGGCGAACCCGATTCGGCCAGCCGCAGGGCCTCGCCCGCCCAGCGCCCGCGCGCCGCCGCCGTCAGGGTCGCCAGCTTCTGGAAACTGGCCGGATTGGCCTTGCCCAGCATCTGGCTCAGCACTTCGCGATTGGCCACGAAGGCGGTGTAGTCGATCTGTTCCATCTGGCCGCGCAGCCGCCGCTGTTCATGCGGATCGGCGTCCTGCGGCTCGAAATGGTCGCGGGTGCGGCGATAGCTCGATGTGGCGATGGTCGACATGGACGTCTCCGGGGTCGCATCTCCGGTCGCGGATCAGCCGAGGCTGCGCCCCATCGGTTAACGCCGCGTTGCGGACCCGGCCGCCGGTCCCCGGGGGGCCAGCTTGACCGGCTCGCCGTCGCGCGGCCCGACGCCGTGCGGGCACGGCTCCCAGGCGAAGGTCTTGGAGTAACAGATGCGCGCCTCGCGGAACCAGCCGTCGGCCAACACCACCCAGACCGCGCTCTCCGGCAGACCAGGATTGGCCCGCGCGAAGGCCCGGCGGATCGCCCCCGCCGTCAGGTCGGCGGCCGGAATCGCCTCCAGATCCGGCCGATTCAGCCCGTCCCACAGCCGCGCCGCCTGGTCGAAATAGGCTTCCGGCGTGGCCCAGCCGCAGGTCCCGTGCGCGGCCCATTCATGCTGTTGCAGCGACGGCGAGGGGGTCATGCAGAAATGCCGCCTGACCGTCTCGGGCCGGATCGCCGGGGCGGCGGCGCAATAGCGCGGATGCCGCGACCGCGTCGCCCCGTTGGGCCACAATCCATGCAGCGTCAGGCCGAACCTGTTGTCGCGGCACTGGTGCTCGTCATCGGGATAGTCGGCGCCGGTGCGGCACGCCTGGGGCGACCAACTGACGGCCATCAGATGGTGCGCCGTCTCCACGTCGCGCGCGATCTCGTCGGCGGGCGGGGCATAGGCGCGGGCGGGTCTCAGGTCGCCGGGGATCACGCAGCGCTCGCCTGAGGCCGAGACCGGCGTCTCGGCCCGCTCTCCGGCCCAGCCGCATCCGTTCAGCAGCAGCAGCGCCGCCAGCATCCCGGCCCGTCGGATCGGTTTCGACGTCACGGCTGAACCACCTTGATCTCGGGCCAGCGGCCGCGGGCGTTGTCGATGGTCCGCGTCCAGCCCTTCGCCAGCGGCCGATCCGGGTTCGGCCGAATGACCATGTCGAACACGTCCCGAAGACCGAAGGGCGCGACCACGCTGATCGCGTCGTCCGCCTCAAGCCGCACCCCCACGGCGAAGGCCGGGGCCACGAAACGCGCGAGCGCCGCGTCGGTGTTCGGCAGGGCATCATAGTCCTCGCCGAACCGGTCCTTGAACCACAGATGCACCCGCGCCTGGTTGCGCACCTCGACCTGGCTCTTGAACGGCTCCTCGAAGGCGGCGGCGACGCGTCGGATCACCGCGTCCTCGGCGTCCCAGCCGATGTCCGAGGCGTCGAAATAGCCCAGGTCGTAGTCCTTGATCCCATGGCCCGCCGGGCGTCCGGTCTGGGCGTTCCACACCGCCTGATAGACGGCGCCGGAGAATATCCGCCAGTCCGGCAGGTCCAGTCCGCGCACGACGCGCAGCACCGACATCAGGTCCGGGTTCGCCTGGATGATCGCGACCAGTCGCGCCTGCAGGTCGTCGGTCGTCATCGCGCTTCCCTCACCGGCCAGGCGTGATCCAAAGGCCCGTGTCCGCCGCCCAGGCCGGGCGCGCGGCGGATGGCCTCGGCGACATAGGCCCAGGCTCGCGCCACGGCGACCTCGGTCGACCAGCCCTGGGCGATGCCGGCGGCGCAGGCGCTGGCCAGGGTGCAGCCGGTGCCGTGGGTGCTGCGCGTCTCGATGCGCGGGCCTTCCAGCAGGGTCTCGCCCGATGCGGTCAGCAACAGGTCGATCACCGTCTCGCCCGGCACATGGCCCCCCTTCATCAGCACCGCCTTCGCCCCCAGGGCCAGCAGGGCCTCGCCCGCCCGCCGCTGCCCGTCCAGGTCGACGACCGTCAACCCGGTCAGGGTCTCGGCCTCGGGCGCATTGGGGGTCAGCAAGGCCGCGCGCGGGATCATCAGGTCGCGGACCGCCGCGACGGCCCGGTCTTCCAGCAACGGATGGCCGCCCTTGGCGATCATCACCGGATCGACCACCACCGGCGCCGACGTCGTGTCCAACAGAGCCGCCACCGTCTCGACCGTCTGGGCCGAACCCAGCATCCCGGTCTTGATCGCGTCGGCGCCGATGTCGTCCAGCACGGCCCGCGCCTGGGCCTCGATCAGGTCCAGCGGCAGGGGATGCACCCCATGCACCCCCAGGGTGTTCTGCACCGTGATCGCGGTGATCGCCGTGGCCGCATGGCCGCCCAGCAGGGTCGCCGCCTTGATGTCCGCCTGCACCCCCGCGCCGCCGCCGGAATCCGAACCGGCGATGATCAGAACGCGGCCGAGCGGGGCGGTCATGGCGACTCCGTGGGGAATTGAGCGGCCTTGATAGGCCGGGATCGCGGGTCGCGTCACCCCTTGGCCGCGGCCGCCACCGCCGCCTGAAGCTTCAGGGCCTGCACCGTCTGGCGCACGTCGTGAACCCGGATCACGGCCGCGCCGCGCCGCGCCGCCTCCAGCGCCAGGGCCAGGGACCCGCCGATCCGGTCGTCGGGTTCGGTCGCCGTCGCATCGACCGCCTGGACCACGCGTTTGCGGCTGGCGCCGTACAGCACCGGGAAACCCAGGGCGGCCAGTCGCTCCAGATGCGCCGTCAGGGCCAGGTTGTGCGAGGCCGTCTTGCCGAAGCCGACGCCGGGGTCCAGCCAGATGCGGTCGCGCGTCACCCCCGCCGCCAGGGCCGCTTCCGCCCGCGCGGCCAGGGCGCCGATGACCTCGGCGACCACGTCGTCATAGCGGGGATCGGCCTGCATGGTGCGCGGCTCGCCCTTCATGTGCATCAGACAGACCGTGCAGCCCAGCGCGGCGGCCGTCTCCAGGCTGTCTTCGGCCCAGGTCAGGGCGCTGACGTCGTTCCAGATCGCCGCCCCCGCCGCAGCCGCCGCCCGCGCCACGCCGGGCTTCAGGGTGTCGATGCTGATCGGCCCGCCCCACCGGGCGCGGACGCCCGCGATCACTGGAACCACGCGCGCCATCTCGTCCCGTTCGTCGACCGGATCGGCCCCCGGCCGGGTGCTTTCGCCGCCGATGTCCAGGATGTCGGCGCCGTCGGCGGCCAGACGCATCGCGTGATCGACGGCCGCCGCGACCGAACCCAGCCGCCCGCCGTCCGAGAAACTGTCGGGCGTCACGTTGACGATGCCCATGACCAGGGGGCGCGCCATGGCGATCACTCCCGTCCGATCAGGCTGTCCAACGCCTTCAGATAGGCCGAGAAGGCCTTGCGTCCCGTGGCGGTGATGCTGACGCGGGTCAGGGGCTTGTTGTCGCGAAAGCTCTTGTCGATCTCGACGTAGCCGGCCTTTTCCAGGGTTTTCAGATGCACCGACAGATTGCCCTGGGTCGCGCCCAGAACCGTCTTCAGCTCGGTGAAATCCGCCGTCTCGACGTCGGCCAGATAGACCATGATCCCCAGCCGCATCCGGCCGTGGATGACATCGTCGATCCGCCCGAGATCGGCCAGGCCCATCGATGCTCAGCTTTCGGCCAGGGCCGTGCGGGCGGCGCGCCACATGATCCACCCCGGTCCCGCGAACAGCAGGAACAGGGCCGCGGTGCAGACGCCCAGATAGGCCAGAGGCTCGCGCACCAGCAGGCCCAGGGCCACCGCCGTGACCCAGCCGCCCAGAGAGGCGGCCAGCATCCACGGCTTTTTCTTCAGGCTCCAGGCCATGTACCAGGCCGCGCTCTGCAAACAGAAGATCACCGCTGGATAGTAGAGCCAGACGGCGAAGTCCTGGTCGCGCATCGCCCCGACGCCGAAGATGATCAACACCGCCGCATTGGCCATGCCCGCGCCGCTCAGGGCCGCCTGCATGGCGCGGCTGGCCATCGGGCCGCGCGCGCCGTTCGTGTCGTTGCGCCTGTCGGTGCTGATGGCCCAGACCAGGATGATCAGGAAGACGACGGTGATCCCCACGACGAAGATCAGATTGGCCAGGGGGGGCCAACGGATGACGCCCAGAACCTGTCCCAGGTGGAACAGGCACTGAAAACCGTACAACAGTCCGCCCGCCAGATAGCAGACGGCCAGGGTCAACTGCGGCCGCCCGTCGCCTTCGACAATCGAGCGCATGAAGGCCAGATCGGCCTCGGCGGAGTACAGGCGGGGTTTCGCGGTCGTCCGGTTCATGGCGTCGATTCTCCATCGTCGGCTCACCCTCTGGCGTGGACGAGCCGACGGGGCTTGGCAAGCTATTCGGCCGCCTGGGACCGGGCCTTGGGTTTCCGCGGGATGCTGCGGCCATTCAGCCAACGGCCCAAGAAGCCATGCCGCACCATCAGTTCATAGCTGACCAGACAGACGCCCAGCACGCCCAGCGACACGCCGATCAGCTTGAACCACCAGGGCGCGGGCCAGTCCTGCACCCAGACCTGAGCCAGCATGACCAGCGGCAGGTGCACGATATAGACCCAATAGGAGGCGTCCGCGAGATAGCGCCGGACGACGCTGCGGCCCGACAGCAGCTTCAACGACAGACCCATGGCCGCGAAGGCCGAACCATAGACGGCCACGGCCATGGCGACCGCCGCGACGGCCTTCTCTTGCGTCGGTTCGACCATCGGCGTCAGGTTCGGGCCGCCCGCCAGGCCATAGGCGACGACTCCGGCGGCGACCGCCGTGATCAGGAACAGCGGCGACCCGGCGCCGATCCGGTCCAACAGATCGCGACGACGATCCAGCAGGAAGCCGAAGCCGAAGGCCAGGCCGAAGCCGACCAATGAGGCGGTGTGGGGAACCAGGCCCGCGTCCGGCGTCGGCACGGCGAAGAAGGCGATCCATTTGGGGTCCAGCCACAGGGCGTAGGCCAGGGGGGCGGCCAGGATGAACGGCGTCCACGGCCCGGTCAGAAGACCGGTCAGCCGGTCGACCGCCCGGCCCCATGCGCCGCCGCGGTCCAGGACCGCGAATGGCAGACGCACGATCAGCATGGCCGCATAGAAGATCATCAGCACATACAGGAACCACAGGTGGGTCAGCGGAAAGTTGGTCCAGTCATAGGTCGGCGACGGCGGGGGCGGCGCGCCGGGCGTGACCCAGCCCTGGACGTGAGCATTCCACGCCAGCGCGGTGATGATCCCGGCCATGACCGGAAGCCAGAACACGACCAGCGGCCCGGCGATGCGGACGACCCGGTCCTTCAGGAAGCCGAACCAGCCCCGTCGCGCCAGCATCATGTGGGCGAACAGGCCGGCGATCAGGAAGAAGGCGGTCATTCGAAACAGGTGGATGCCGTAGAACAGCCAGGCCGCGCCGATGGACCGACTGTCGTCGGCGACGATCCAGGTCTGCTGGGGAAAGAACGACAGGCTGGCGTGCAGAACGACGCCCAGCAGCAAGGCGCCGCCCCTCAGGGCGTCCAGGCCGTGCAGCCGCTCGGTGGTTTCAGGGGTCGACATGGAGATCCTCCTCCTCAATGAGTCGCCGTATCGCACAGACAAGTTTATAATGCAAACTAGTTCATGGGGTGGGTTGCGCCGCCCTGTTTGACAAGGCGCGCCATCGCCCCCAGCTTCGCCTGATGAACCGCCTCGTCAGTCATGATCGACGGACCAGCCATGCGGGACGCCGCGTCGAAGGCGTCTGACCCGTAGCGGATAGTCGTGCGCGTCGCGCGGCCCGCTACGGGACGCCATCGTCGCCACCCACTCCGAAAACATAACCGCTGTCGCGCCCGCCGAGGACGGCTGGCGCCCCTTCATGCTGGAGACTGTTCCATGTCGCCTGACCCCCAAACCGAACTGCCCGACATCATCCTGAGCCGAGCCGATTTCGAGGCCTTGCACCGTCTTGTCGGCGACCTGCCCGGCCGCGGTGCGACCGCGCTGCTGCAACAGGAACTGGATCGCGCCGAGGTGCGCGAGACCCGCGACGTGCCGCCCAAGGTCGTCGGCCTGAACCGCTGGCTGCGCTACACCGACGGCCGGGGCGAAGAGGCCCGTCGCGTCCGACTGGTGCTGCCGCCAGACGCCGACATCGACCAGGGCCAGGTGTCCATCCTGTCCTGGGTCGGGGCCGGCTTACTCGGTCTGGCCGAGGGCGTGTCGGTGGACTGGCCCGACGCCTCCGGCGAACTGCGGCGGCTGACGCCGGTTCTGGTCGAGGCGGACTAGGTCGGGCCGGAACGCGAAACGGCCGCCCGTTGTCGGGCGGCCGTCCGTGGACTTGAACCGGCGGGCGTCAGTGGACGGTGGGCTGTTGCGCCTCGGCGCCCTCCGCCGCCGGGGTCACCGGCACCGAGACCGAAGGTCCGGCGTTGGGGAAGTTGTCCGCGTCGCGGTTGGGGGCCAGGCCCTTTTCCAGCAGGTCGCGGATCTCGTCGCCCGACAGGGTCTCGTACTCCAGCAGGCCCTGAGCCAGCTTCTCGTGATCGGCCTTCTTGCGTTTCAGGATCTTGCGCGCCTCGTCCCAGCCGTTGGTGACCAGTCGCTTGACCTCGGCGTCGATGATGCGGGCGGTCTCCTCCGAGATGTTCTGGGTGCGCGAGACCGAATGGCCCAGGAAGACCTCTTCCTGGTTCTCGCCATAGGCCACGGTGCCCAACTGGTCCGAAAAACCCCAGCGCGTGACCATCGCCCGGGCGAGCTTGGTGGCTTGCTGGATGTCGGAACTGGCGCCCGAGGTGATGTTCGCCTTGCCGAAGATCAGCTCTTCGGCCACGCGACCGCCGGCCATGATGGCGATGCGATCGACCATCTGCTGGTATTTCATCGAATAGCGGTCGCCTTCCGGCAGTTGCATGACCATGCCCAGGGCGCGGCCGCGCGGCACGATGGTGGCCTTGTGCACCGGGTCGGCCATCTTGACGTTCATGGCGACGATGGCGTGGCCGGCCTCGTGATAGGCGGTCAGGCGTTTCTCTTCCTCGTTCATGGCCATGGACTTGCGCTCGGACCCCATCAGCACCTTGTCCTTGGCGTCCTCGAAGTCGCGATGGGTGACCATGCGACGGTCCTTGCGGGCCGCGGCCAGAGCCGCCTCATTGACCAGATTGGCCAGATCGGCGCCCGAGAAGCCGGGCGTGCCGCGGGCGATGGTCTTCACATTCACATCGGCGGCCAGGGGCACGTCCTTCATGTGCACGCGCAGGATGCGCTCGCGGCCCGAAACGTCGGGGTTGGGCACCACCACCTGGCGGTCGAACCGGCCCGGACGCAGCAGGGCGGGGTCCAGAACGTCCGGTCGGTTGGTGGCGGCGATCAGGATGATGCCCTCGTTGGATTCGAAGCCGTCCATCTCGACCAGCAACTGGTTCAGGGTCTGCTCGCGCTCGTCATTGCCGCCGCCCAGACCGGCGCCGCGATGGCGGCCGACGGCGTCGATCTCGTCGATGAAGATGATGCAGGGGGCGTTCTTCTTGGCCTGTTCGAACATATCGCGCACGCGGCTGGCGCCGACGCCGACGAACATCTCCACGAAGTCTGAACCCGAGATCGAGAAGAAGGGCACGCCCGCCTCACCGGCCACGGCGCGGGCCAAGAGGGTCTTGCCGGTGCCGGGAGGTCCGACCAGCAGGGCGCCCTTGGGGATCTTGCCGCCCAGGCGCTGGAATTTGCCGGGGTCCTTCAGGAAGTCGACGACCTCTTGCAGCTCGTCCTTGGCCTCGTCCACGCCGGCCACGTCGTCAAAGGTCTTGCGGCCCTTGTGCTCGGTCAGCAGCTTGGCCTTGGACTTGCCGAAGCCCATGGCCCCGCGCGCGCCGCCCTGCATCTGGCGCATGAAGAAGATCCAGATGGCCACGATGATCAGGATCGGCAGCAACAGGCCGATCAGGCCCATCCACCAGGCCTGTTTGACGGTCTTGACCTCGACCAGCACGCCCGCCTCGTTCAGGCGCGGAGCCAGACTGGTGTCCGACAGCGGGGCGACGGTGGTGAACCGCTTGTCGCCTTCCTTCAACACGCCGGTGATCTGGTCGCCGGAAATGACGACCGACTTCACCTCGCCCGCGGCGGTGCGGCTCAGCAGTTCGGAATAGGAGATGGCGCTCGGCCGTGCGGCGGCCGCGCCCTTGGCGCCCGGCATGGCGGGTCCGCCGTTCTGGCTCATCGCCCCATAGGCGGCCAGCAGGACCAGGATGACGGCGCCCCAGATCGCCAGATTACGCAGATTCATTCGCAGCCTCGGTCGTCCTGCGCCGGAACGGCGCGGATCAGTGGATGTTCAGGAACGAAGATAGGGCGTTCCCTGGCGTTGCGCCATTCGGCGCGGGATCGAGATCGCGTTCGTGCGGCGTTTGGTCCAGCGCCTGGGCCAGGCGTGGTCCCACCAGACAGCGGACCTCGGCCCGCCGCCATGCAAGAACCGGGTCAGACCCGTCGTCCCGGATCAGGACGGGCAGGCCGCCGCGCGCGCGCGGATGCAGGGTCTTCAGCCAGGCGCGGTCGTCGTGGGGCAGGGCGGCCAGTCGTCCGGCGGCGGGCGCGACGTGAAGGTCGTCGGCCTGGACCATGATCTCGAACCGGCCGTCCCAGACCGCAACGACGCCCGGCGTCAGGGCCAGGGACGGCGTCGGCCGCCGGGCGTATTCCCCGGCGTTCCTGACCAAGACGACATCGTCGCCCGCACCATGAACCGTCGCGCCGCCCAGGGTGGCGACGAAGGGCCGTCCGTCGGCCGCCTGATCGACCAGCCGTCGCAGCCGCTCGCCGCGCGGCGGCCGATCGCCGCCGCCCGCGCACACCGCCGCCGCCGCCAGGATGCGGGCCGAGGCGTCCCGCACGACGACCAGGCCCTCGGCGGTGGTCTGGATCGACGACGGGGGCGGGGGCGCCTTCCAGATCGGGACGACGCCTGGTCGGTCGGTTACCGCCAGCGCCGCCCGCGCTCGGCTGCGCAGGAATCGATCATCGACGTTGGCCGGGTCCTCGATCCAGGTCAGGCCGCGCGCCGTCAGATGGTCGCGCAGATCCTGACGCCCCTGGTCCAGCAACGGCCGTAGCAGCATCAGGCCGCGCCCCTCGGGCCAGATGGGGGACGGCGACCAGGCGCGCAGGGTCCCCAGGGTTGATCCCTCGGCCCGCATCCAGTCGCCCTCGGCCGCGTCGTCCGCCGTATGGCCGGTCAGGATCACCCGCGCCCCGGCCGCCCGCGCGGCCTCGGCCAACAGGCGATGGCGGGCCTGGCGCGCGGCGGCGGGCAGGCCGGTCGCAGGCCGGGGTCCGCGCCAGCACAGTTCGCGCCAGTCCGCGCCCGCCGCGCACGCGGCGGCCTGGGCGCGGCGGCTCCAGTCGGGGCTGTCGGGGTTCAGGCCGTGATCGACGGTCAGGGCCAGCAAATGTCGCCTGCGCACCCTCGCCCAGGCGGCCGCCAGGTCCAGAAGGGCCAGGGAATCGCCGCCGCCCGACAGGGCCAGGGCGATGGGGCGGTCCACATCGTGCTCCAGCCGGGCGTCCAGCGCCTGGAAGACGCGGCCGGTCAGCGGGCCGATCGGAAGGTCTGTCAGTTGGCCGGACACGCGGCCCGGCCGCGCAACTGGCCGGCGCGCGTGCGCTGAGCCGCCGTGCCGCCTTGGGAATAGCGACGCTGGAACTCGCCCAGGGCGGCGCAGGCCTGGGTCTTGCGGTCGGTGGCGATCAGGGCGTCGGCCAGTTTCAGCGTCGTCTCCCCGGCCCAGTTGATGGTCGGCCAGCCTTGCAGGGCGGCGGCGTACACCCGCACCGCATCGGCCCGCTGATCGCGCGAGACATAGAGGTCGCCCAAGCGCGAATTGGCCTCACGCGCCTGGGGCGTGTCGGGCCAGGTGACGATGACGGTCTGAAGCGCGCGTTCGCCCCGCGCCGGATCGGTCTCCAGCAGGCGCACGGCGGCGGCGATGTCGGTGGGCGCCGCCCCGGTGGGAGAGTTGGCGACGATCGGGGCGTTCAGCTCGGCCTCGGCCTGGGCCGCGTCCTCCAGCGCCTTGATGCGGCGATCGGCGTCGACCAGCCGGTTGCGCAGGGCGGTGTTGTCTCGCTGGGCCTCGTCGATGCCGAAGCTCAGGCGTTCGGTCTCGGCGTTGATCCGGCGCAGCGTGTCCTCCAGGTCGCCGACGCGCGTCTCCATCGTATCGACCCGGCCTTGCAGGGCGACGACCTCGGGGTCCGGCTCGACCAACACGGGCTGGCCGGCGGCGTTCCTTTGGGTCACCGCGCGCTCAAGCCGCCGGACGTTGCGGTCCAACTGGTCCAGTCGGCGCTTGTCCCACTGGATAGGCTCCATCGGCGCGGTCTGGGCCACGACGACGCCGCCGATCAGGGCCACGCCCGCGGCGGTCAGGACGATGTTTCGGGAAAGCTTCAGCGTCATGGTCGGAACGGTCACATCGATTTGCGGCGCGGGCAAGGCCTGGACCGCGCCCACGGCCTTCGCGGACAAGGCAAGGGCGGGAAGCCGACGCCGGGGGAATGCGCCGTCTCCCCGCCCTCAGAAGACCGGCCGCCCCGCCAGGACGGCCGGGATGCGATCAGCGCGGCGCGCCAGTGACGATGGCCGTGTGGGCGTTGCGATTGCGCGCCCAGGCGTCTTCGCTCGATCCCTCGGCGATCGGCCGTTCCTTGCCATAGCTGATGGTGTCGATGCGGCCGGGCGCGACGCCGCGCTCGACCAGGAAGTTGCGCACCGACTCGGCGCGGCGGGCGCCCAGGGCCAGATTGTACTCGCGGGTGCCGCGCTCGTCGGCGTTGCCCTCGATACGGATGCGCACCTGCGGATAGCGGCTCAACCAGGCGGCCTGGGCGTCCAGGCGCGGGAAGGCGTCCGAACGGACCTCATAGCTGTCCAGATCGAAATAGACGCGGTCGCCGACATTGACGACGAAGTCCTGTTCCGAGCCGGGAACGGCCGAGCCGATGTTTCCGCCTTCGACGCCGCCGCCGGGGCGGGTCGGATAGGTGTCGCCGCCGGGCGCGGTCGGGCCGCCGGGGGTCGATCCCTCGACGGCGGGGCGCCGCGGCGTGCAGGCGGCCATGGCCACGACGGCCAGGCCCACGACGGACAGGCGGGCCAGGGTGGTGGATTTCATCATGGGTCGTCTCCTGAAACGGCGGCGGCGAAGCGTGACTGTACTCAGCCTGCTAGCGGTGGCGGGAATGGGGCGCCAGCCATTATAACGCACAGTTGACCTGGCGGGCGCCCCTTAAGGATCAGGCCGGGCAGCTATCGGCGCCCTGGTTCAGGCCCAGGCTGGCGGGCGGGGCGTCCAAAAGCGGCGACCAGGCCGGGTCCGAGCCGCGTCCGTCATAGCCTGCCTGGGCCGTCACCCGCCCCGACAGATCCACCGTCCACAGCCGGGTGTCGCCGCCGCGTGTCTGGCGCGCGAACATGATGTAGCGGCCGTTCGGCGCCCAGGACGGGCCTTCCTCGAAATAGCTGGACGACAGAATGCGCTCGCCGCCGCCGCCGGAATCCATGACCCCGATGTGGAAACGGCCGCCCTGCTGCTTGGTGAAGGCGATCAGGTCGCCGCGCGGCGACCAGGCCGGGGCGGTGTAGATCCCGCCGCCGCGCGACACCGCGCGCTGGCCCGAGCCGTCGGCCCGCATGACATAGATGCGCGGGCTGCCCGAGCGATCCGAGTTGAAGGCGATCATCGACCCGTCCGGGCTGAACGAGGGCGAGGTGTCGATGCCGGGGTCCGAGGTCAGGCGCGACAATTGCCGGGTGCGCAGGTTCATCACATAGACGTCGGTGTTGCCGCCCCGGATGATCGAGAAGGCGATCTTGGACCCGTCGTTCGAGAATCGCGGGGCCAGCACCTGACCGTCGAACTCGCCCAGGCTCTCGCGGCGGCCGGTCGACAAATTGTACAGATAGATGCGGCTGTAATCCCGGCCCAGCGCCACATAGGTGATCTCTTCCGGGTTCGAGGCCGAAAAGCGCGGCGACATGATCACCTCGTCGCCCTGGGTCAGATAGACGGGGTTGAACCCGTCCTGATCGACGATGGCCAGGCGGCTGAGCCGGTTCAACTGGGTGCCGCTCTCGGCGACATAGATGACGCGGGTGTCGAAAAAGCCGCTCTCGCCGGTCATGCGCTGATAGACGACATCGGCGATCTTGTGGGCGATGCGGCGCCACTGTTCCGGCGTGGCGGTGAACTGATAGCTGACCAACTGGCACTGGCGATACGGGTCGTACAGGCGAAAGCCCACGTCGTTGCGGCCGTCCGGGCGCGCGGTGACGCTGCCGTACAGCACCGCCTGGGCGCCGATGGCGGTCCATTTGGGGAAGTCGGGGGCGTTGGCCACGGTCAGGCCGGTCTCGACGAAACCAGCCGGGTTCATCGGCTCGAAGAAGCCCGAACGGCGCAGGTCGCCCGAGACGACACTGGCGATCTCGGACCCGTTCTGGCCGCTGAAGGGGGCGACGGCGATCTGCAACGGACGCAGCACGCCCTGGTCGATGTCGACCTCGATCGGTCCCTGCTGTTGCGGGGGCGTCGCCGCGGGCGGGGTCTGCGCGGCCAGGGGAGAGCCGATGGTCACGGCCGCGACGGAGGCCAGAAGCAGTTTCAGACGCATGACGAAATCCCTTGGGCGGCGACGACCTACCCCGGTCCTTATCGCCAGACCGGTTACCGAAAACCAGCATGGCGGCGAATGGGGCGACTTTGCGGTCACGCGCCCCAAGCGGCGGGTCAGCGGTCGCGGCACGCTCGTTCGGTGTTGAAGGTCGGGCGGAAGGCTCCGCCCTGGAAACCATCGGGCACGTCAAACGGGGCGGTGGCGCGCAAGGCTCGCACCGCCTCTTCGGCCGCCGCGCGATAGACCGGGTCCGAACGCGGATTGACCAGGGTCGGTCCCGCCGTGATCCGGCCGTTCGCCGACAGGCTGACGTCGACCTGAATCCGAAGTTGGTCGCCGCCCGGCATATTGCAGGCGATGAAGACGTTCCAGTGGCTATAGACCTGGTTGAAGATGGCCGTGACCTGCGGCCCCGTGGCCTGGGGCGCGGTTCCCCGGCCCTGCTGACCGGGCGCGGGACGGCCCCGGTTCGGATTGGGGCGCGGCGGCCCAGCCAGGGCGTCCAGGTCCAGCGACGGCTCCTCTCGGCGCGGCGCTGGGCGCGGCGGCGTCGGATTGGGCCGGGGCGGGGTCGGTCGGGCCTTGGTCGGCGGCGTGGGGGCGGGCGGCCGCGGCGTCGGCGGCCGCGGCGTCGCCTTTTCGGCGGGTTTGGGCGTCGGCGCCGGTGCGGGCGGTGCGGGCGTGGGCGTTGGCGGGGTCGGCGCGGCGACCTCGGGCGGCGGGGCGGCGGCGCCGTCGTCCGCGCTGGGCGTCTCCTGCGGATTATCGGGGGCGGCGGCCTCAATGATCTGGTCCGAGACGATGGACACCGGCACGGCGTTCACCAGCGGCTGGATCTGCTTAGCCTCGCGCAGACCGGTGAACAGCAGCAGGCCGCCGATCCCCAGATGCAGCGCCACGGCCCCCGCCACGGCGGGCCAGGACGTCGTTCGGTTGGAGACCCCGGCCACCTCAGCCCTCGGCCGACGCCTCGGCGGGCGCGGCTTGCGGCGCGGGGGCGGGCGCCCCGGCGGCCGTGTCGGTGATCAGGTTCAGCTTGGTGAAGCCGGTGGCCGACAGCCGGGCCATCACCCGCGCCACGGCCTGATAGGGCGCGCGTCCGTCAGCACGGATGAACACCGCCCGCTCGGTGGCCGCGCCGTCGCCCTCGGCGCTGTCGGCCAGGCGCTGGGCCAGGCTGTCAAAGGGCGTCTCGGCGTCGCCGACGAAGATGCGTCCGTCGCGGTCGATCGACACGCTCAGCGGCTCAGTGTTGGTCTCGACCGCGCTGGCTTCGGTCTTGGGCAGATCGACCGGAACCCCCACCGTCAGCAGCGGCGCCGAGATCATGAAGATGATCAGCAACACCAGCATCACGTCTACCAGCGGCGTGACGTTGATCTCGCTCAGCGGGCGTTTGCGCGCCCGTCTGCGGCCGCGCACGTGACCGCCGCCGCCTGCTCCGCCCAGAGCCATGGTCAGAAGCCCCGGTGTTCGGGCTGGGGCGCGGGCGCGGCGGGGGCGCCCAGGCGCCGGGCCACGGCGGCTTGCAGGTCATCGGCGAAGCTTTCCAGTCGGCCGGTGAACTTGCCCGCGTCGATCGAGAATTTGTTGTAGGCGATATAGGCCGGAATGGCCGCCGCCAGGCCGATGGCCGTGGCGAACAGGGCCTCGGCGATGGCCGGAGCCACGGTGGTCAGATTGGTGTTGCCCGCCGCCGCGATGCGCCCGAAGGCGTTCATGATGCCCCAGACCGTGCCGAACAGGCCGATGAAGGGCGAGGCCGTGGCCACCACCGACAGCACGCCCAGTCCGTTCTCGATCCGTTGTCCCTCGCGCGCGATCAGACTGTCCAGCGCCCGGTCGATCCGCGCCATCAACAGATTGGCCTGATGTTCGTTCAGCGCCCCGCGCGTCCGCGCCTCGCGCCAGTCGGCCAAGGCGATGACCAGCATACGCGGCAGCGGCTGGCTGGGGTCGGGTCCGGCCTGGGCCGCCACCTCTTCCAGCGACCGGCCCGAGCCGACGGCGCGCTCGAAGGCGTCGGCCTGGCGGTTCAGGGCGGTGAAGCGCACGGCCTTGTCGATGATCACCGCCCACGACCAGATCGAGGCCCCGGCCAGCCCCACCATCACGGCCTTGACCACCCAGTCGGCGGTCATAAACAGCTCGACGGGGTTCAGCATGGCGGCGTCGGCGGGCGTGGTCATGAAAAGTCCTGCGTCTCGTTCATCCCGATAGCGCCGGGACGGCGTGGCGGTTGTGTGGCGCCGGGTCTAGCGGGCCGTGGCTGTTGCGTCACGCCCTTGCGCCTGACAGGCGCGTGATCGGCTCAGCCGCCAAGCGCCAGCCACGGCCGGATCCGATCGACCAACCCCGCCGTCGGTCGTCGGGGCCGCCCGTCCAGATGGATGCACGCCGCCGTCACATCGGCCGTGCACAGCGTCTCCTCGCCGCGCGTGATCGCCTGTTCGATGATCAGCCGGGGTCCCTTGATCGCCTCATAGCGGGTGCGCACCATCAGGGCGTCGTCGATGCGCGCGGGCTTGAGAAATTTGACGGTCATCTCGGCCACCACGAAGGCCAACGGCGGCTCGGCCTCCAGTAGCTCGGCATGGCCGATCCCCGCGGCCCGCAGGAAGTCCGACCGCCCGCGCTCGAAATAGCGCAGATAGTTGGCGTGATAGACCAGGCCGGTGAAGTCGGTGTCCTCGTAATAGACCCGCACCGGCAGCCGGTGCTCACGGCCCGCGAACGCCCCCATGGTCGGTTGGTCGGTCATGCGGCGGGCGGATCCAGGATGAAGGCCAGCGGGGTGTTCGCCGCCGGCAGACAGCTCCGGTCCACGGGCGCGAAGGGATCGCGCAGGAAGTCCCGGGCCATGGCGCGGGTGCAGGGGCTGGACCCGATCACGCCGTGGGTGGCGTTGACGACGATGACCACCTGGCTGTTCGCATAGCCGCGCGCGGCGGCTTCGGTCAGGGGCGGCGGGCAGCCGGGGTCGATCTCGGCGGCGACGAACAGGGTGGGAATGTCGGTCGTCACCGGCGCGTTCTCGATCGGGTCGGCGGGGCGTTCGCCCACGGCGGCGCAGACATCGAACAGGCGCGACAGCGACGGAACCAGAACCTCGGCTACCGGATCGCCCGCCGCGCCCGCGACCAGACGCGCCTTGGATTCGAACGGCAGCTCTTCCTTGCACAGATGGGCCATGTGCTGGCCTTCGAAATAATAGGTCCGGTCCTCGGCGATCTCGGCGATCGGCGTCAGGTCCCCGGCGATGATCTTGGCGATATCGGCGGGCAGGCGGCGCACGCCGACGCGGCTGTAGGTGGTGTCCATCAGGAAGGCGGACAGGTCGTCGACGGTGAAGGTGCGGCCGTCCGCGCCGGTGACCGGTCCCGCCAGCCAGCGGCGCGCCTCGGCGTCGAAACGGGCCTGCATATCGGGATATCGGGCGGCGCAGTCGGCCTGGGCCGCGCATTTGGCCAGGATGATGCGGACGGCGGCCGAGACCTGTTCGGGCGTGCCGACGGCCCAGTTGCCCTCGGGCGGCCAGGGGCTGTCCATCACCGCCGCGCGAACGATCTGGGGCTGATGGGTGATGACGGCGGCCTCGATGCGCGGCCCATAAGAGCCGCCGCGCAGGTCGATCTTCTCCAGGCCCAGCACCTGGGCCAGGTCGCGCACGTCGTCGGCGATGGCGGCGGCGTTGTACCAGTTCAGATCGACGCCCTTGGCCTGCCAGTCCCTCAGACAGGCGATCAGGCCGTCCCGGTCTTCATCCGACGGCGGCCCGGCGTCGGTCAGCTCCACGCCGGGACAGTCCATCGACGGCGACCCTCGGCCCGCGCCGCGCTGATCGAAGAAGATCATGTCCTGATCGACGGCGAAGATGTCGGGGTTCTGCTGGGCTGCGCGCAGCGCGCCGCCCACGCCGGGGGTCGAGGCGCCGCCGGGTCCGCCATGGAAGTTGACCACCGGCGGCAACGCCCGGCCCGAGGCGTCGCGATAGGGGTTGGACGCCTTGACGATCACCACGGCGATGTCGATCCGTCGGTCGCTGGAGCCGTCGCGCGCCTCATCGACCGTCAGGGTCCCGCAGCGCACCTCGCGCACGCCGGCGGGCCAGTCGGCCGGGCAGGGGATGTCGCTGAAGACGGGATCGGCGGCCTGGGCGGGGGGGCTGAGGGTCGAGACGCCGGCGAGCACGGCCACGGCCGCGAGAAGGCGAAGGATCATGGGACGGGACTCCTGTTCCCGCAGCCTATGAGCGGCGTCCCGTTCCTGGCAAGGCGGCGATGATCAGGACGCCGCCACGCCAGGCCGCTGGGCGAAACCAGGGCAGTATCTGTCGCGCGTCTCGGCGAATTCGCGCGGCAGGGGGTCGTCGCCGAACAGGATGCGCTGGGGCCGCGAGACGAAGGCCACCGCCGCCTGACCCGGCCCGCGCGCCGCATAGCCGCACGACACGGCGCCTATGCCCGCTTCGATGTAGCGGACCTCGGCGCCTCGCCCCAGTTCGGCGCGCACCTGACGCAGGGCGCGTTGGCCCGCGCTCTCGGGTTCGCGGAACAGGCCGCCCTCATGCGCCACCTTCCAGACGGCCGCTGCGCCCAGGGCCAGCACCAGCACGCCCAGGGCGGCGATCAGGCGGTCTGTCTGACGGCGTCGGTCGCTCATGGGCGGATCATGCCGGGCTTCAGCCCCACGGCAAGCCCTACTTGCCGCCGAACAGGTCAGAGGCTTGCGGCGTCTTGGGCGGTTCGGCCAGGCCCAGGTGGGCGTAGGCGCGGGCGCAGGCCATGCGGCCGCGCGGGGTGCGCTGGATGAACCCCTGTTGCAGCAGATAGGGTTCGATCACGTCCTCGACCGCGTCGCGGGCCTCGGCGATCGCCGCCGCCAGCGTGTCCATGCCCACCGGCCCGCCGCCGTAGTTCTCGATCAGGGCCTTCAGGAAGCGCCGGTCCAGGCTGTCCAGCCCCGCCTCGTCCACCTCCAGTCGAGACAGGGCGCGGGCGGCCGTGATCCGGTCGATGCGCGCGGCGGCCTCGGCGTCGGCGAAGTCGCGCACCCGGCGCAGCAACCGTCCGGCCACGCGCGGCGTGCCCCGCGACCGCGCCGCGATCTCCAGCGCCCCGTCTTCGGTCATGGCGACGCCCAGTTTGCGCGCCGCGCCCATGACCACCTTGGTCAGGTCCTCAGGCGAATAGAACTCCAACCGCAGCGGAATGCCGAACCGGTCTCTCAGCGGCGTCGCCAGCAGGCCCGCCCGCGTCGTCGCCCCGACCAGGGTGAAGGGCGCCAGGTCGATGCGCACCGACCGCGCCGAGGGTCCCTCGCCGATGATCAGGTCCAGCACATGGTCCTCCATGGCCGGATACAGGATCTCCTCGACCGCTGGGGCCAGTCGATGGATTTCGTCGATGAACAGGACGTCGCGCGGCTCCAGATTGGTCAGGATCGCCGCCAGGTCGCCTGCCTTGGCCAGGATCGGACCCGAGGTGGCGCGAAAGCCCACGCCCAGTTCGCGCGCCACGATCTGGGCCAGGGTCGTCTTGCCCAGCCCCGGCGGGCCGAACAGCAGCACATGATCCAGCGCCTCGGCCCGCCCGCGCGCCGCCTCGATGAAGACCTTCAGATTGCCCTTGGCCTGGGGCTGGCCGACGAATTCATCCAGCGTCTGCGGCCGCAGGGCGCGGTCGTGGCCCTCGCCTGGGGCGGGCTGGCCGGAAATGATGCGGTCGTCAGTCATGTCGACCCCAGGCGGCGAGCGGCGAGCAGTGCTAGTGAGCAAGGGGTGAGTATGCCGACGCGGGCTGACTCACTGCTGCGCTCACGCCTCACTCGCCGCTCCCTGTTCATCGTCCCAACTCCTGCAAGGCCGCCCGGATCACCGCCGACAGATCGGCGTCCTCGCCTAGGCGCAGCACGGCCTGGTCCACGGCCCGACGGGCGTTGACCTCGGCCATGCCCAGACCCAGCAGGGCCGACACCGCCTCGCCGGTCAGGCTGGGCGCGGCGGCCGCAACCGGCGTGTGCACGCCGGACGCCGAGGGGGTGAAGCTGGGATCGCCCAGCGGCTTGCCCTTCAGTTCGGTGACGATGCGCAGGGCCAGTTTCGGTCCCACGCCGTTGGCGCGAGCCACCGCCGCCTTGTCCTCGCGCGCCACGGCCTGGGCTAGCTCGCCGGGCGGCAGTACGTCCAGCACGCTCAAGGCCGCCTTGGGACCCACCCCCTGAATGCCGGTCAGGGTGGTGAAGGCGCGCCGGTCGTCGCGGGTCAGGAAGCCGTACAGGCGCGGTCCGTTCTCCTGGCTCCAATTCGTCTCGATATGCAGCACCGCCTCGTCGCCGGGCGCCGGCAGCCGTTGCAGGGTCCGCGCCCCGCAGGCGACGACATAACCCACCCCGGCGCAGTCGATGACGCAGTGATCCGGCTCGACCTCGGCCAGCACGCCTCTCAGTCGCCCGATCACGCCGCGACCCTCTTCATCTTGCGCAACTGCGCGTGGGTCAGGGCCACGGCCAGGGCGTCGGCGGCGTCGGCCTTCACCTCTCCGGCGGTCGGCAACAGGCGTCTGACCATGAAGGCGACCTGGCCCTTGTCGGCGTGGCCGGCGCCGACCACGGCCTTCTTGATCAGGTTCGGCGCATATTCCGCCACCGTCAGGCCGCGCCGCGCCGGGGCCAGCATGACCGCCGCCCGCGCATGGCCCAGTTTCAGCGTCGAGACCGGGTTCATGTTGACGAACACCTCCTCGATCGCCGCCTCGTCGCAGGCGTGGGCGGCGCAGATCTTCGTGACCGCCTCCAGCAGATGCAGCAGCCGCTCGCTGAAGGGGGCGGTCTCGGGCGGGGTCACGACGCCGTGCGCGATCCAGCGCAGCCGCGACCCCTCGGCCGCGATCACGCCCCATCCGGTGCGCCGCAGACCGGGGTCCAGCCCCAGGATTCGAGTCGTTTCGTTCGCCATCCGTTCCAGTCATGCCGCAAACAAGGTTGACGGACAATGACCGGATGTCGCCGCCGCCCCTATTCGTCGCGCGGGATCACCGAAAAGCCGGCCACGTCGGGGCGTTCGGTCAGGCGTCGGCACAGGCCGTCGATGTCCAGCGGGGTCGGTCCCTTGGCCTTGACGATGTGTTCGTGGTTCACGCCCTCGCGGCCGACGACGTGGCCGATCCGCATGGCTTTGATCCCGAACTCGGCCAGCAGGTCGCGCAAGGCCCGCTCGCTGGGCGCCTGACCCCGCACCCAGGTCAGGGTGATGTCCAGCACTGCGATGTGCGGCAGGCGCGCGTCAAGCAGGCGCAGGATCGCCAGCACCGTCAGGGTCGCCGCGGTTCCCACCAGGGCCAGCATCGGCATACCGACGCCGAACAGAACGCCGATGGCCGAGGTCGTCCACAACGAGGCCGCCGTGGTCAGTCCCTTGACCGAAAATCCCTCGCGGAAGATCACCCCGGCGCACAGAAAACCGATGCCGGTCAAAAGGCCGTGCGCCATCCGCGTCGGGTCGATGACCACGTTCTGACCGGGCAGGGCGACAAAGGTCCAGGTCGCCTGATGCATGGCCGCCAGCATCAACATACAGGAGGTCAGACACACCAGGGTGTGGGTGCGAAAACCGGCCGGATGCCCCTGATAGGTGCGTTCCATCCCGATCAGGCCGCCCGCGGCCATGGCCGCTGCGACCGGCCACAGCAGATTCAGGTCGAAGTGCAATTTTCGCTCCGCAAACTGACGAATCGCCAGCCTACGCCCACGCCTCGCCGAACCGCAAGCCGCCTACGTTTCGCAGCGGCGTATGCGCGGCGAAACAGCCCCTCACCCTGCGTATTTCGCCAGGTCCTCGTCCGAGATGTCCTCGTTGGAATAGACGGCCGAGACGTCGTCTTCGGCGTCCAGCGCGTCCAGCAGCTTCATCAGCGTGCCGACCGCCTCGCCCGTGACCGGCGCTTCCGACTGGGGCTTCCAGACGATGGCCGTCGATTTCGGATCGCCCAGGATCTTGGACATGGCCTCGGCCACCTCGTTCAGGTCTTCGAAGGCGGTCCAGATGGTGTGGCCCGGCGCGTCCTCATAGATGTCGGGCTTGACCAGGTCGCTCTCGACGTCCTGCGCCCCGGCCTCGATGGCGGCCTCCATCACGGCGTCCTCGGCGCCAGCCTCGGCGGCGTAGGTGATCTTGCCGACCCGGTCCCACATGAAGGCCACTGAATTCATCTCACCCAGCGCCCCGCCGTTCTTGGCGAAGGCGGCGCGGACGTTGGCGCCGGCCCGGTTGCGGTTGTCGGTCAGCACCTCGACGATCACGCCGACGCCGCCGGGACCGCGGCCCTCGTAACGGATCTCCTCCATCGTATCGACATCGCCGGCGATGGCCTTCTTGATCGCCCGATCAATGTTGTCCTTGGGCATGGACTCGGCCTTGGCGTTGTTGACCGCCAGGCGCAGGCGCGGGTTCATAGCCGGGTCCGGCATCCCCGACTTGGCCGCCACGGTGATGTCGCGCGACAATTTGGAGAACAGCTTGGAGCGCACCGCGTCGGCGCGACCCTTGCGGTGCATGATGTTCTTGAATTTGGAATGGCCGGCCATGGAAGTCTCTTCTTTGGGCGCTAACGCTCGCGCCGCGGGCGGAGCGGCTTGAGCGCCGTCGCGGGCCGGGTCGTCTAACCCAGAGCGGGCGTCCTGTCACGGTCACGGAACCGCAAGGGTTCGCGGCGTATTATGCCGCCGAACCAGGAGAGGACGCCATGGGCGCCGAAGACATTCTGATCGACGACGACATCTATGACGACGACCTGCACGGCGACTACGCCGAGGCCGACATCGTCGAATGGTACGAGGCCCGGCCCGTGACCGTATCGACCGCGGTCGCCACCGGCTCGATCGTCGCGGCTTTCGCCTTGGGCGTCCTGACCGCCGTCGGCGTCCTGGCCCTGACGGGTCGACTGGACGATTAGAACAGAGACTCTCCCTCCCCGTACGGGGAGGGCGGCGCACAGCGCCGGGTGGGGAGGGTTTGGCGACACACGCCCGAGCCTGACGTGCCGAAACGCCCCCCCGTCTTCGCCTGCGGCTCAGACACCCTCCCCGAACGGGGAGGGAGAGGTCAGGTGCTCAGCCCTTCCGCGAACGTCCGAAGCCGGTCGGGAATCGCCACCGGCCGCATCGTCTCGCGCGCCACCATGACGTGGACGAAGAAGCCCTCGGCGCAGGCCTGATCCTCGTCATTCCTGAACAGGCCGACCTCGTAGCGGATGCTGGAGGCGCCGATGCGGCCCGCGCGCACGCCCGCATGGATCACGTCGGGATAGGCGGCCGAGGCGTGATAGCGACAGCCGCTTTCGACCGCCACGCCGATCACCGCGCCGCCCGTCACATCCAGCAGCCCGCTCTCGATCAGCAACTGGTTCACCGCCGTGTCGATGAAGGCGTAATAGACGACATTGTTGACGTGGCCGTAGGCGTCGTTGTCGGCCCAGCGCGTCGTCAGGGCGACGAAGCGGGCGTAATCGGCCCGGCGGCCCCGCACCTTGGCGCGCGGCGGTTTCTCGCTCATCGGAAACTCCCCTTGGCCGACGCGGTCCCGACCGCTTAGCCTGGGCGGGGGGAGATCGCCAGATGCAGACCAGAGCCGCCGTTCTTCGCGCCATGGGGACCGCTCGACCCTATGCCGAAACCCGCCCTCTGTCGGTCGAGACGGTGACCCTTAACCCGCCTGGTCCCGGCGAACTGCTGATCCGGGTCAAGGCGGCGGGCCTGTGCCATTCGGACCTCAGCGTCATTAACGGCGACCGGCCGCGCGTCATGCCCATGGTCTTGGGCCACGAGGCTGTCGGCGTGGTCGAGGCCCTGGGCGCTGGGATCGACGATCTGAATCTCGGCGACCATGTGGTCACGGTCTTCATGCCCTCGTGCGGCCACTGCGCCCCCTGCGCCGAGGGGCGTCCGGCCTTATGCGAACCGGGGTTGAAGGCCAATGTCGCGGGCGGGCTTCTGGGCGGCGGCGTGCGCCTGTCCAACGCCGAAGGTCCGTTGCACCATCACTTGGGTTGTTCCACCTTCGCCGAGCGGGCGGTGGTGTCGCGCCGCTCGGTCACGCCGATCGACAAGGCCGTGCCGTTCGAGGACGCGGCCCTGTTCGGCTGCGCCGTGCTGACCGGCGTGGGGGCGGTGGTCAACACGGCCGGGGTCAGGGCGGGCCAGTCGGTGGTCGTGGTCGGTCTGGGCGGGGTCGGCCTGACCGCCGTTCTGGGCGCGCTGGCCGCCGGGGCGTCGCCGGTGGTCACGGTCGATCTGGCCGAAGACAAGCTGGCCCTGGCCCGTTCGCTCGGCCCGGTCCTGACCGTCAACGCCGCCGATGCGGATGCGGTCGATCAGGTGCGCGCCCTGACCGACGGCGGGGCCGATGTCGCCCTGGAGTTCGCCGGCTCGGTTCGTGCTCTGGAAGCCGCCTGGGCCATGACCCGGCGGGGCGGGACCACGGTCACCGCAGGCCTGCCCCCGCCCGACGTCGCCGCCGCCATCAACGTCACCGCGCTGGTCGGCGAAGAACGCACGCTGAAGGGCAGCTATGTCGGAACCTGCGTCCCCTCCCGCGACCTGCCCCGCTATGTCGCCCTCTATCGCCAGGGCCGCCTGCCGGTCGATCGGCTGAAGAGCGGAACGATCACCCTCGACCAGATCAACGAAGGCTTCGACCGCCTGGCGGATGGCGAGGTGGTCAGGCTGGTGGTGACGTTTGAAGACTAGGGAGCGGATTCTCCCTCCCCGTTCGGGGAGGGTGGCGCACAGCGCCGGGTGGGGAGGGCTTGGCGACACACGCACCGAACCTGACTTGCCGAAACGCCCCCACCCGTCTTCACCTGCCGCTCAGACGCCCTCCCCGAACGGGGAGGGAGATGGCTAGGCGTTCCGACCCCGCACCAGATCCTCCACCACCGCCGGGTCGGCCAGGGTGCTGGTGTCGCCCAAACTCCCCAGCTCTCCCTCGGCGATCTTGCGCAATATCCGCCGCATGATCTTGCCCGACCGCGTCTTGGGCAGGCCCGGCGCCCACTGGATGACGTCGGGCGCGGCTATGGGTCCGATCTCGGCGCGGACGTGCTTGATCAGGTCGGCTCGCAGCGCCTCGCTCGGCTCGACCCCGGCCTTCAGTGTGACATAGGCGTAGATGCCCTGGCCCTTGATGTCGTGGGGAAAGCCGACCGCCGCCGCCTCGGCCACGGCGTCGTGGGCCACCAGGGCGCTTTCCACCTCGGCGGTGCCCATGCGATGGCCCGAGACGTTGATGACGTCGTCGACCCGGCCGGTGATCCAATAGTATCCGTCTTCGTCGCGGCGGCAGCCGTCGCCGGTGAAATACCGGCCCGGATAGGTCGAGAAATAGGTGTCGAAGAAGCGCTGCGGATCGCCATAGACGGTTCGCATCTGCCCCGGCCAACTGTCGGTGAGGCACAGATTGCCCGACACGGCGCCCGCCAGCGGCGCGCCCTCGGCATCCACGATCTCCAGTTCGACGCCGGGCAGGGGCTTGGTCGCCGACCCCGGCTTCAGCTCGGTCGCGCCAGGCAGGGGCGAGATCAGGATTCCGCCGGTCTCGGTCTGCCACCAGGTGTCCACGATCGGCAGCCGCCCCTCGCCGACCACCTCGTGATACCAGCGCCAGGCCTCCGGGTTGATCGGTTCGCCCACCGTGCCCAGCAAACGCAGCGACGTGCGGCTGGCGGCCTTCACCGGCCCGTCGCCCTCGCGCATCAAGGCCCTCAACGCCGTGGGCGCGGTGTAGAAGACATCGACCTTGTGCTTGTCCACGACGCGCCAGAAACGGCTGACGTCGGGATAGTTGGGCACGCCCTCGAACATCAGGGTCGTTCCGCCGTTGGCCAGCGGGCCATAGACGACATAGGAGTGACCCGTCACCCAGCCCACGTCGGCGGTGCACCAGAAGACCTCTCCCGGCCGGTGGTCGAACACGGTCTCATGGGTCCAGGCCGCCCAGAACAGGTATCCGCCGGTGGTGTGCAGCACCCCCTTGGGCTTTCCCGTCGATCCCGAGGTGTAGAGGATGAACAGCGGGTCCTCGGCGTTCATCGGCTCGGGCGGGCAGTCGGCCTTCACCCGCGCGGCCTCCAGGGCGTAGTCGTGGTCCCGGTCGGCGTCCATCGGCACGTCGGCGCCGGTGCGCCGGATCACCAGCACCGAGGTCACGCCCGAAACCTTCTTCAGCGCGGCGTCGACATTGGCCTTCAACGGCACGGTCCGGCCGCCGCGCAGACCCTCGTCGGCGGTGATGATCACGGTCGAGCCGCAGTCCTCGATCCGTCCGGCCAGGCTGTCGGGCGAAAAGCCGCCGAACACCACCGAATGCACCGCCCCGATGCGCGCACAGGCCAGCATGGCGTAGGCCGCCTCGGGGATCATCGGCAGATAGAGGGTGACCCGGTCGCCCTTGGCGACGCCGTGCGCCTTCAGCACATTGGCCATGCGGCACACCTGGGCGTGCAGTTCGCCATAGCTCACGGCCTTGGACTCCGCCGGATCGTCGCCTTCCCACAGGATGGCCGTCTTATCGCGCCGCGTCGCCAGATGCCGGTCGATGCAGTTGGCGCTGACGTTCAGAACCCCGTCCCAGAACCAGCGGATGCGGAAGTCGTCGGCGTGGAAGGACACGTCCTTGATCCCGGTCGGCGGGGTGATCCAGTCCAGCCGCCCGGCCTTTTCGGCCCAGAAGGCGTCCGGGTCGCGCCGCGCCGCCTGGCGCGCCGCCGCATAGGCGTCCCGGTCCATGTGCGCCCTGGCCGCGACCTTGGGATCGACCGGATAGACGTCGCGCTCGCTCATGCGTTCTGCTCCAGAATGGTCTCGACCTCGGCCCGTGTCGGCAAGGACAACTGCGCGCCCGGCCGCGTCGCCGCCAAGGCCCCGGCGGCGCAGGCGAAGTTCAGGGCGTCCGCCGGCGCCATGCCCTCCAGCAGGGCCACGGCGATGGCCCCGACGAAACAATCCCCGGCGCCGGTGGCGTCGACCGCCGTCACCCTGGGCGGCGTCGCCCAGGCCTGTTCGACGCCGCGATGGTAAAGGGTCGCGCCCCGTGCGCCGCGCGTGATCACCACCCGGCCGCCGCCGTGATGCAGCAGCTCGCCGTAAAAGGCCGCCTCGGTCTCGTTGACCACGATCAGGTCGGCGCGCCGCAACAGGCCTTCCGACACGGGGGCGGCCGGGGCCAGATTGGCGCAGACGAAGCCCGTCGCCCGGCCGACCGCCGCCTCCACCGTGTCGATCGGCAGCTCCAACTGCACGATCAGCGGCGTCTCGATCCGCTGCGGCAACTGCTCGGGGGTCGCCGCGTGATTGGCCCCGGCCGCGACCACGATCTGGTTCTCGCCCGTCGGGTCCACGGCGATCAGCGCCACGCCGGTCGCCAGGGCGTCGTCCGCGACCACGCCGCCGACATCGACGTCGGCCTCAATCAACAGGGCCAGGGCCTCTTCGGCCAGGGCGTCGCGCCCGACCCGTCCGATCATGGCCACGTCCGCGCCCAGCCGCTGCGCCGCCAGGGCCTGATTGGCGCCCTTGCCGCCCGGATGCCGCGCCAGGGTCGCCCCGGTCACCGTCTCGCCGGGCGCGGGCAGGCGGGGACCCGTCGCCACGAAGTCCAGGTTGATCGAGCCGACCACGGTGATCGCCGTCATGACGCGGCCCTGTTCAGGGTGTCGGTGATCAGGTCAAACACCCCCTGGCCGTCGGCCGCCACAGCCCAGCGATGCCGCGCCCTGGCCGGATCGACCCGGAATTCCACCGCCGTGTGGCCGCGCGTCAGCTCCGAGCGCGTCTCCACCTGAATGTCGCAGGGTCTCAGCTCGAACAGTTCGGGCCGCATCAGCCAGGCGACCGTGCAGGGGTCGTGCACCGGCGGGGCGTCCCAGCCGACAATCTTGCGCTCGACCGCTTGCGAGAACCGCATCATGGCCGCCGCCCAGCGCGCGCTGTCGCTGTCGATCGCCTCGATCGCCGCGATCCGGGCGTCGGTGGCGCGCACCTGATGGGTCGCGTCCAGACCGAACATCACCACCTCGCAGTCCGACGCCAGCACCTCGGCCGCCGCGTCGGGATCGGCCCAGACGTTGAACTCGGCCGAGGCGGTGATGTTGCCGCCCTCGCTGCGCGCCCCGCCCATGATCGAGACCGGTCCCAGCCGCTGCGCCAGCGCCGGTTCCTCGCGCAGGGCCAGGGCCAGGTTGGTCATCGGTCCCATGACCGCCAGGGCCACGGATTTTTCAGGCCGCGCCATGACCAGATTGATGATCGCATCCGCCGCATGGCCTTCGCTCAACGGCGTGTCCGGCTCGAACGGCGTGGCGTCGCCCAGCCCCTCGGCGCCGTGGAATTCGCCCGCTCCGGCCGGATCGCGGACCAGGGGCCTGTCGGCTCCGGCGAAGACCGGCACGTCCCCGCGCCTGGCGACCTGGCGCAGGATGCGGGCGTTCCGGCTGGTCGCCGACACCGGCACATTGCCGCCCACGGCGGTGATCGCCAGCACCTCCAGCTCAGGCGCATTGAGCGCCAGCATCAATCCCACGGCGTCGTCCACGCCGGGGTCGCAGTCCATGATCAGGGCTTGTCTTTTCACATCGCCAGCATTGGCCCGCGTCGTCGTCGGCCGCAACCGTGGACGTAGGTCAGCCGACTGAACGACTTCGTTGAAGATGCAGGACCGCCCCTTCGGCCATAAGACCGGCGAACAGGATTATGGCCCACTCCGACAGGGTCGGCGCCGGGGAAAAGGAAGGCGTTCAGCAGACCTGTTCCGCGTCGGATCGACAGGGGGCGTCCGAAGCCTGGACGGAGCCGAGCGGGTTTGCCGTGCTCCGATATTGAACATTAAGGGGCCTCCGTGGGGCGTCCAGAAACCGTCTCTCCTCGTCGCGTGTCAGACATGGCGCGGTTCGTCAGGTGCAGGCCCTCACGCAGGCCGCCGCCAGAACCTCGGCCGAGTCGGTCAACGGCACGCCCGCATCCTCGGCCTTCAGCAGCAGGGGAACCTCGGTGCAACCGCCGATCAGATGGTCGGCTCCCGCCGTCTCCAGCACCTTGGCCAGCCGGATCATCGTCGCCCGCGACCGTTCCGTTTCGCCGCCCTTGACGCCGAAGATCGACGTCATGAAGGCCGCCCGGTCTTCGCCCTCCAGCGTCACGGGCGTCATGCCCGCGTCCGTCAGGGCCTGGACATACAGCGCCTCGCCGCCCGGCGTCGCCAGCACGCCCACGCGCCGCCCGCCCGCAGCCCGCACCGCCTCCACTGTCTCCGCGATCATGTCGATGAAGGGAAGGCCCGCCGCGCGGATGTGCGCCGCATGGGCGTGGGCGGTGTTGCACGGCATGGCCAGGACCTCGGCGCCCGTTTCGGCCAGCCGCGCTGCGATCCGCCCGATCGCCTCGCCCGCCGCCTGCGGCTCGGCATGACGGTTGGGGATGCGCGGATGGATGTCGGCCAGGACTCGGATATGGTCCTCGTCGCGCGCCGCCGGGGTCAGGACCTGCAACCGGGCCAGAAAGGCCACGGTCGCCGCCGGTCCCATGCCGCCGATCACGCCCAGCGTTTTCATCTTTCGTCATTCCGGGCGTAGCGAAGCGGAGACCCGGAACCCAGCGGCGCCGTCAGGCGAAAGGGTCGGGCCGATCTCGATCTACGGAGTTTCGCCGCCGCCGCCGCGGCGCCGCTGGGTTCCGGGTCTGCGAGCCGCGGCGCGGCTCTTCGCTCGGAATGGCGAAAGGAAAGAAAGCTCACAACATGGCGTCCAGTTCGCCCTGATAGCCGGCCAGTCCCTGCGCCCCGCCGGTGTGCAGGAAGACGACCGTCTCTCCCTCGAACCGGCCCGTGCGGGTCAGGGCGATCAGCCCCTTCATCGCCTTGCCCGTATAGACCGGGTCCAGCAGGATTCCGTCCGTCCGCGCCGCTAGGGTCAGGGCGTCGACCACGCCCTGGTCGATCAGGCCGTAGCCCGCGCCGACATAGTCGCAGTCAGCGACGACCATCGCGTCCGTCACCGCATCGGGCCGTCCCAGCAGCATGGCCGTCTCGCGCGCCAGCTTCAGGACGCTGGCCTCCTGTTTTTCCTTCGGCGCCCGCACCCCGACGCCCAGCACCGGGATGTCCGCGCCCATCACCGCCAGCCCGGCGACCAGACCTGCGTGGGTTCCGGCGCTGCCCGTGGCCGTGACGATGCGGTCGATCGGCAGGTCCAACTCGTCGGCCTGGACCACGATCTCGCGCGCGCAATCGACATAGCCCAGGGCGCCGACCGCGTTCGACCCGCCGCCCGGAATGACATAGGGCCGCCCGCCGCGCGCCCGCACCTGATCGGCCGTCGTCTCCAGCTCCGCCATCATGTCGGCGCCGCCCTGCACGCGCCGGATGGTCGCGCCGTACAACCGGTCCAGCAGCACGTTTCCGTTGTCGACATAATCGACGGCTCTGGACCCCGTTCGTTCTTCCAGGATGATCTCACAGGCCAGTCCGTGGCTGGCCGCCGCCGCCGCCGTCTGGCGCACATGGTTGGACTGGACGGCCCCCTGGGTCACCAGGGTGTCGGCGCCCTGCTCCAAAGCGTCGCCCAGCAGGAACTCCAGCTTGCGCGTCTTGTTGCCGCCCCCAGCCAGGCCAGTGCAGTCGTCGCGCTTGATCCACAGGTCCAGGCCCAATTCCTCGGACAACCGGGGCAGGGGTTCCAGCGGCGTCGGCAGGTGGGCCAGGCGGACGCGGGGAAAACGGGCCAGATGCATGGTCTTCAATCCTCGTCGATCTGCACCGGCGCCGTCGCCGGTTTCGGCCCGCCGGCCAAGGCGGCGTCCAGGGCGGCCTTGTCCAGACCCTTCTCCCATTTCGCCACCACCACGGTCGCCACGGCGTTGCCGATGAAGTTGGTCAGGGCGCGGCACTCGCTCATGAAGCGGTCGACGCCCAGGATCAGCGCCATGCCCGCCACCGGCACGCTGGGAACCACCGCCAGGGTCGCCGCCAGGGTGATGAAACCCGCGCCCGTCACCCCCGCCGCCCCCTTGGACGACAGCATGGCCACCGCCAGCAGCATGATCTGCTGACCCAGGCTCAGCTCGATGCCGCAGGCCTGGGCGATGAACAGGGCCGCCAGGGTCATATAGATGTTGGTGCCGTCCAGGTTGAAGGAATAGCCGGTGGGCACCACCAGCCCGACCACCGACCGATCGCAGCCGGCGCGCTCCATCTTGTCGATCAGGCTGGGCAGGGCGGCTTCCGAGCTGGAGGTGCCCAGCACCAGCAGCAGCTCCTCCTTCAGATAGCGGATCAGCTTCAGGATCGAGAAGCCGTTGGCCGCCGCCACCGCGCCCAGCACCCCCAGTACGAAGATGATCGCGGTGACGTAGAAGGTCGCCACCAGGGCCGCCAGATTGATGATCGAGGCGATGCCGTATTTGCCGATGGTGAAGGCGAAGGCGCCGAAGGCCCCGACAGGCGCCGCCTTCATCAGGATGCCGACCAGTTTGAACATGGCCTCCGACAGGCTCTCCAGCACCGTCATGACCGGTTTGGCGCGGTCCCCGATCATGGCCAGGGAGACCCCGAACAGGATGGAGAAGAACAGCACTTGCAGGATCTCGCCGCTGGCGAACGCCCCCACCACCGTCTCGGGGATGATGTTCATCAGAAAGCCGACGATGGTCGTGTCGTGGGCCTTGGCCGCGTATTGCGCCACCGCCGCCGGGTCCAGGGTCGCGGGGTCCACGTTCATGCCCGCGCCGGGCCGCACCACATTGGCGACGACCAGGCCGACGATCAGGGCCAGGGTCGAGAAGGTCAGGAAATAGGCGAAGGCCTTGGCCGCCACCTTACCCACCTTGCTCAGGTCCCTGAGGTGGGCGATGCCGACCGATACGGTCAGGAAGATCACCGGGGCGATGATCATTTTCACCAGCCGGATGAAGGCGTCGCCCAGCGGCTTCAACTGCTCGCCCAGCCCCTTGTACGGCTCGCCGTCCGGCCCGACCCCGCTGGGGTAGAAATGGCCGATCAGCGCCCCCAGGACGATGGCCACGATCACTTGCAGATACAGGTGCGACCACCAGGGCGGCGGCTTCACCGGGGTTCCAGTCTCGGGCGAAACGCCCGGCGCGGCCTTGATCATGCGGCTTCCCCCGAGGCTTCGCCCCATGTTCGTCGCATCCGAACGGCGTCCTCATCGCCTCTTATGCGGTGATCCTTCACAGGTCCCAAGCCCCATGATCGCATCCGCCGCCCGGTTGAAACGCTACGCGCCTGGTCTCAGGCAGCCGGTCCATGCGCATGGCGAGGCCCATCTGTCGCTGGTCCTGGCGGGCGGGTTCGAAGAGACGGATTTCAGCGGCGACTGCCTCGCCGTGGCCGGGGTCGTCGGCCTGCGCCCCCAGGGCCTGCGCCACGCCGTCCGTTTCGCCGACGTCGGCGCCTTGGTCCTGACCTTCGCCTCTCCCGCGCGCGGCGACGGCGGCGTGGTCATCGCCGATCCCGCCTGGTCGCCGGTCCTGGCGCGCCGCCATCTGCGCCGTCTGGTTCCCCTGTTGCTGGAGGGCGGCGAACAGGGCGTCGAGGCGGTCTGGGACCTTCTGGCCCTTTGCCACGCCGGCGGCGACGATCGGGCGTGTCCCGATCCCTGGCTGCGCACCGTCCGCCAGCGCCTGGTCGAAGCCCCGGGCCAGACGCGCCTGACCGATCTGGCCCATGCGGCGGGCCGCCATCGCGTCCACCTGGGCCGCGCCTTCCTGGCCGCCTTTGGCGAGACGCCGTCCGCCTTCCGTCGCCGCGCCATGTTGGATCGCGCCTTGTGCCTGACCGCCCAGGGCCTGACCGCCGTTCTGGCCGCCGTCGACGCGGGCTTTTCGGATCAGAGCCACTTCAATCGCGCCTGCCGCGATCTCTATGGCCTGCCGCCCGTCCGCCTGATGGCCCGCGCGGCCTGACCAGCGGGTTGCATCCGTCCAAGACGACGCCCGTCGCGCCCCGCAGTCTGGCGCGCGAACACGGAGACCCCTTCATGCGCCGCGCCTTTCTGATTGCCCTTCTCGCCGCCACGCCCCTGTCCGGGCCGGTCGCCGCCCAGACGTCCGCGCCCGCCGTCGCGCCCGCCCCGCCCAGCGACGAGACCGTCCTTCGCGCGGCCCGGACCGTGTTGGCCCTGGCCCAGGCCGCCCAGGCCCAGCCGGGCGCCTCTCCGGCCCTGTCCATCGTCCTGGTCCGGCGCGGCCAACCGCCGATGATCTGGACCCAGGGCCGCCTGTCCGCCGACCCTGTCTCTGCTCCGGCCACGGACGACACCTCCTTCTATATCGCCTCCCAGACCAAGGCCTTCATGGGTCTGCTGGCGGTCAAGCTGGACGCCCAGGGCGTCTTCGCCCTGGACCAGACCCTGGCCGATGTCTGGCCGGACCTGACCCTGCCCGACGGCGCCGATCCGAAGGCCGTCACCTTTCGTCAACTGCTCAGCCACCAGGCCCCGTTCGAGACCGCGGCCCTGTCGTTCCGCACGGCCTACAGCGACCGCGTGCCCGCCTCCGACTATGGGCGGCTGATGCAGGCGGGATCGACGGCCCGTCCGGCGGGCTTCCGATATTCGAACCTCGGTTATCTGGTGTACGCCGCCGCCCTGGAGCTTGAGACCGGGCGCGACTGGCGCGACTGGCTGGACCAGGCCCTGTTCCAGCCGCTGGGCATGAGCCGCTCGGGCGCTCGCGCCAGCCGTTTCGACGACCTGCCCGTCTATCACCGCTGGATGGGCGAGGGCGGCTGGGATGTGTTTCCGGGCAAGCCCGACGACCTGATGCACGCCGCCGGCGGTCTGGTCGTCTCGCCCCGCGACATGGCCCGCTGGCTACAGGTTCAACTGGGCGCCGCGAACGACGCCGTCCGCCCCGAATGGGTGACCACGGCCCAGACCCCCGTGGTCGCCGCCGACATCCAGGGCGATGTCCTGCCGTGCCAGGGTTACGCCTTGGGCTGGAACATCTGTCGTATCGGCGGCGTCGATGTGCGCATCCATGGCGGCGCCTACACAGGTATGCGTTCGGCCATGGCCGTCTCGCCCGAGCTGGGCGTCGCCATCGCCGTCTTCTCGACCAGCGACAGTCTGACCGGCGGTCTCAGCCAGACCCTGATCCAGGCTCTCTTCGAGACCGTCCAGAACACCGGTTTCGCCGCCCCGACGGGCCAGGCCTTCGGCGAACAGTACGCCGCGCGCCTGGCGAGCTTCGGCCAGCGCCGCATGGCCCAGGTCGATCAGCGCCGCGCCGAGGCCCAGTGGGCCGGTTGGGCCTGGCGCCCCTCAGCCGCCGCCCGCGCCGCCTATGCGGGCCGCTATCGGCATCCGACCTTTGGCGACTTCGAGGTCACGACCGACGGCGAGACTGTTCACGCCCGTCTGGGCGTCGTCGATCATGTCCTGGAACCCGCCGCGCCCGACCTGTTCGGCGTCGCCGACGGTGCGGCCGACCCGCCCGCGCCCTTGCGTTTCGAGCGCACCGGCGACCGCGTCACGGCCCTCGTTTGGGACGATGAGCGGTTCGAGCGGGTGGACTAGGTTCAATCGACATTCAGGGATTTCGGTGTTGCTTGATGCGTGATTCATAGGTCTCCGCTTTGGTGGAGGTCTTTGATGGGTGTGAAGCGTTACGAACTGGACGAGGCGCAGTGGGCGCGGATC